>Ga0208647_1000019_pt1 | contig 123227 bp, 115 predicted proteins | sample AntAceMetag02UKA_FD_184765 | JGI IMG/M metagenome (GOLD analysis project Ga0208647, IMG submission 184765) | Saline lake microbial communities from Ace Lake, Antarctica - Antarctic Ace Lake Metagenome 02UKA (SPAdes) (version 2) | ecosystem: Environmental > Aquatic > Non-marine Saline and... | reverse complement strand
AGAATATACCCAAATGAAATTCAAGAGGTTTTAATCAACAAGACATTTGGCTGTGTTAGAAAAGTACATAACCTTCTTTTAAATGAGAAAGAAAGTGTTTATCAACTATTCCATGACTATCCTGAACTATTAAAATCTCATAAATATCTAACACCTTCATACTATAAATCAATCTTTGATTATCTGAAAGAAGTAGATTCACAAGCACTATCAAGTGCTTGGAAGAATTTACTGTTAATTAAAATTTAGACCAAAATTTATGACTTGAAAGTTTTAAAGAATCTATTAAAAATAAATTAGGATACGATATAAATACAAAAAAAAGGCTATAAATAGCCTTTTTATTTTAATGTACTACCGGTTTTGATTACTTTTGAATCAAATTTTGCTGTTGAGAAAATACGACAATTTCTTTCGATTACTGTTCCTTTTGGAATAGTAACTCCACTTCCTACAACATTGATACCACTAAATAATACTTCAGGGTTATCAATGTTTGGTGAAAGGTCTTTTCCTTCTCCAATAACAACATTTTCCATAATCTTACATCTTTTATCGATGATTGCTCTTTCGAGATATGCTCCTGGCATGATTTCTGTATCATTTAAGATGACAGAATCAATTACTGTAGCTCCTGGATGAATAATAACACCAGGGCTTAACACACTTCTCTTTACGTTACCTGCAATAATACAACCATTTGATATAAGAGCTTGAGAGATTGTAGCTTTGCTCCCAACTTTCACACTAGGTCTTTCTTCACTCTTTGTGTGAATCTTCCAAGATTGATCATACATATCAAGCTTTATCTTATCTACTGTAGTAGTAAGTTCAATACTAGCATCTAAATAGGCATCGTATGTTCCTACATCTTTCCAATAATCTTCAAAAACATATGTGTATAAGTCAGTCGTTTTAAGTAAATGGGGAATGATATGTTTCCCAAAATCTAGATTTGGATCTTTTACTGTCGTTATTGCATCAAGCAATACATCAGTATTAAAAACATAAATACCCATTGAAGCAAGATTACTATCTGCTTTTTTTGGTTTTTCAGTCCATTTAGTAATTTTGTTGTTTTCATCACTAGTTAAAATACCAAAATGATGTGTATCTTTCCAAGGAACTGGTTGTACACCGATTGTAAGAGATGCATCATTCTTTTCATGAAAATCAATCATTTTACGGTAATCCATCTTATAAACATGGTCACCTGACAAAATAAGAATATGTTTAGGTTTTTTTCTTTTAATGAATTCAATATTTTGAAGAACTGCATCTGCAGTTCCTGCATACCATTCTTTATATGGTTGGAGTAGACTAAGACTTGAATCTCTTCTATTTAAATCCCATTCTCTACCCATTCCAATATGTTCATTTAAAGATAAAGGAAGGTATTGTGTTAAAATCCCAATATTATAAATCCCAGAATTAGTACAATTGCTTAATGTGAAGTCGACTATGCGATATTTTCCAGCGAATGGAACTGCTGGTTTAACTCTTTTTTCAGATAAGATATCTAGTCTACTTCCTCTTCCACCTGCGAGTATTAAAGCGAGGGTTTCCATCTTATTCCTCCTTTAGTTTTTCATATAGTTTTAAATACTTTATAGCTGATTGTTTCCAGCTAAAGTCTTCGTTCATTCCTCTTTTTACGAGCATTTTCCAAGTAGGTTTGTCTTTGTAAACTTCTAAAGCAGTATTAATCCCATGTTTTAAGTCATGTGAATCAAAGTTTTCAAATGCAAAACCTGTTCCTTCTTTTGTAAATTGATTAAATGGTAGGATACTGTCTTTTAACCCGCCAGTTTTTCTAACGATAGGTAATGTTCCATATTTTAAACTAATTAATTGTGCAAGTCCACATGGTTCAAAGCGTGAAGGCATTAAGAACATGTCAGATCCTGCATATATTTTTCTAGCTAATTCTTCACTGTATCCAATGTAAACTCCAACTTTAGTAGGATATTTAGTTTTTAATTGATTGTAAAAATCTTCAATATCACTATCTCCACTTCCAAGTAACACAAATTGTAGTTTATTCGTTTTAATATATCTTTCCATTGTATGTTTCATTAGGTTGAAGCCTTTTGTTTCAGTTAATCTTGAAACCATACTTACAACTGGTAAATCACTTTCTTCAAGACCAAAGAATTCTTTTAAAACTTTCTTGTTTTCCCTTTTTCCTTTTAAATAGTTATGAGTGCTGTAGTTATAGGCAATACTTTTATCTATTTTTGGATTAAAGTTTTCATAATCAATACCATTAATGATTCCATATAACGAATCCTTACGACGATTAATTATGTCACTCATTCCAAATGCGAAATAATGGTGTAGTATTTCTTTTGCGTATGTTTCAGATACTGTAGTGATGTAGTCAGCTGTATTAATACCACATTTTAAGAAATTAATATGGTTATTAAATTCAAGTTCATTTCCATATTCAATATCTAAATACTTAATCAAGAGTTTAGAAAAAACCCCTTGGTATGCGATATTGTGAATTGTAAAAATTGTTTTCATGTGTTTGTATTTATCTAAATGTTTATATTTTACATTAAAAATATAAGGTATTAGACCAGTTGGCCAATCATTAGATTGAATGATATCAGGATAATAATCAAGGTGTTCAAACATTTGCATAACTGCATTGTTAAAGAAACCATATCTTTCTCCATCATCATAATGACCATACAAAGTATCACGATAACCAAAATAATACTCATTATCAACGAAATAGAATGTAACTCCATCAAGTTCCATTGATTCAATTCCACAATACTCTTCTTTATCCCCTACTGTTACGCGGTAATTACAGACAGGAACTAGTTGCTTTTGAAACTTTTGTTTTGTTATACCATGTTTTGGTAATACTACTCTTGCATCAACGCCTAAAGCCACTAGTTCTTTAGGTAGTGCTCCGAGAACATCAGCTAATCCTCCTGTTTTAGAAAAAGGAATTGCTTCGCTCCCAACAAATAAAATTTTCATAACTTCGCCTCCATCAATTCTAATTATAACAAAAAAAGTGTAATTCTTTAACGAAAACTATAAAAAAAAAGACACATTGCTGTGTCTCTCTATAAATAACTCGCAATTCTGTCTTTAATTGCTAGTCCAATAATAATACATAATGCTATTGAAATAGCCATATATGGTAAATTATAGAAAATAAAAGAGTAAATAAATGCTCCTTCACTACCAGCGTATTGTCCAAAGAATATCATGCCACTAAAACCATGAAATAAATATCTGGCAAATCCACCTAGTAAGATTCCTTTTACAAACGCAGAATTCTTTTTAAATGCGACATCTTTATAATATCCTGCCAGACCTAAAGCAGCATATGCAAAGATGTAATCAAAGAAAATTGATCCCCAGTGGATTACAAATCCGCCTAGTGCAAAGTTAATAACTCCAAAGATAAACCCTGCGATAAGGCCATCTTTAATACCATATTTAAAGGCAATAAGGAATATTGGCAACATTCCAAGACTTGCTGATCCTCCAAATGGCATATGTAAAAATGGTATAAAAGTTGAGATCGCTTCTAATACTGCTGCAATAGCAATTAAAACTGCTATTTCAGTAATTCTTCTAGTTTCTTTCATATTTCCTCCTCAGAAAAATAAAAAATACCTTTGGAATTACCAAAGATAAAAGATTTATGTATATATCCTATCTTGGCATTATCCAATAAGTTCGGTCGACATTGCTATGTCCTCTCAGCTTGATTCAGCTCCCGTAATTTCATTTATAATTAATTATATCATAAACTTGAGATATATCAATCAAAAAAGACTGTCAATAAGAAATACCTCCAGAGTTTTGATATTATAAGTTCTATTGTATCGTGACTGCTTTGAAGATATTACGATCGTGTGTCTTTTTTGAATTTTAGTTTTTTAATCAAGCTATACTAAATACTTGCAATAGCTAATAGTATTACATTTAAAATGGCTAATAATAAACCCAAAACTGATAATAATAGTCCTAATATTGATTTCCATATTTTTATATCTTTTTCGTGATCTCTTGTATAGTATAAAAATATTCTAACTAAGTAGACAAAGAATATTATGAAATAATATGCTAGTAACAACATAACAACAAGAGTTATCCATTGTGGGACATCACCGTGAAACAGGTAAATAATTCCAAAAATAAGAGCATTAACAGTAATTGAACCTAGTATTATGAAATGAAGTAATTTCTCAAATTTTGTAAAAGTACTTTTTAATTTTTTCATATATCACCTCTACCTTATTTTATAAATGGTATGTCGAAAAAAAAGAATATGTAAAAAAATGACCAATTTAAGTAAATAAATATGGTCATTTTTACAATTGTGAGCTTATTCAGTAATAATTTCAAAGATTATAGGGTTTTTATTAACTTTTTCTGTTGTAATTACAAAAGCATTGAAAACTTCATCTATGATACTTGAAATCTCTTCTTTATTATTGTAAAGAAGTGCTAAAGTTTCACCTTTTACTACTTTATCTCCAACTTTTTTCTTTAAGACTATTCCAACATCAGGATCAATAGGATCATCTTTAGTTTCACGACCTGCTCCAAGTTTCATTGCAGCAATCCCAATAGATAGTGCGTGTATTTTTTTAACAAATCCTGATTCTTTGGATTTTACTTCAATGATCTCTTTCACATTAATAAATGTGTCCAAGTTTTCAATAAAGCCACCTTGTGCACTTATTAATTCCATCTGTTTATCATATGCTTCATTATTATTTAGTTTTTCAATAACTAATTTCTTTGCTTCTTCTAACGTCTTTGTGATTCCTCCACTATATACCATATAACTTCCTATTTCTATACAAAGGTTAGTTAAATCTTCTGGACCTTTTCCTTGCAATGTTTCAATTGCTTCTTTAACTTCTAATCTATTTCCAACAGTATAACCAAGTGGTTGAGACATATCGGTAATAAAAGCTACAACTTTTTTACCGAATGATTTACCAATATTGACCATAATGTGAGATAGTTCTCTAGCATCTTCAATCGTCTTCATAAAGGCACCTTCACCTATTTTTACATCTAATACTATTACATCACTACCACTAGCAAGTTTCTTACTCATGATACTTGATGCAATTAAAGGTATACTTGGAACTGTTCCAGTTACATCTCTTAAGGCATATAGTAATTTATCAGCTGGAGTAATTTTTGCAGTTTGCCCGGCTACTGCAATTCCGATTTTGTTAACTTGAGCAATGAAATCTTTTATTTCAATATTAATTGATAAACCTTCAATACTTTCAAGTTTATCAAGTGTTCCACCAGTATGACCAAGTCCTCTTCCGCTTAACTTTGCGACTTTTGCACCAGCTGCAGCTACTAAAGGTCCTAAAACCAAAGTAGTTTTATCACCAACACCACCTGTAGAATGTTTATCAACTTTTATTCCATCAATCACACTTAAATCAATAGTTTCACCGCTATTAAGCATCGCTTCAGTCAAAGCACTACTTTCTTCGTTTGTCATTCCTCTAAAATATATTGCCATTAATAAACTACTCATTTGATAGTCAGGAATACTTTTATTAACGTAATTTTCAATAATATAGATTATTTCTTCTTTTGATAATGAATTTCCGTCTCTTTTCTTTTCGATAAGGTCTACCATTCTCATATTATCAACTCCTTGGGGTATATTATATCACAAATTAACTACATAAAAAATAAAACAATTTCAATATTAATTTATTAAAAAAGAGCAAGCCAACTGTGTAAAACGCAGGATTGCTTCTTTATTAATGATGCATTTCTTCAAACTTGTCTAATTGTATTTGAATGAGACCTTTTACTTTTTCAGCAAGTTCCTTACTACTTAAAACTTCATATTCTTCATACTTCATTAATTTGTGAATATGAACATATAGTTTTTGTGTTTTAAAAGGATAATTTTTAAAGACATTACTGATATTATAGAGTGTAACAACTAATATATCAGCTTTCGGTTTCATTGCTAATTTAAGTGCTCCGGGTTTAAAATCAATAAGTTCATTTCCAAATGATCTTCTACCTTCGGGGAAAATCCCCATTGGCATTCCACTTTTTACTCGTTTAATTCCTTTAACAATTGATTCAGCGGCAGATCTATCAGCATATCTTGAGATAGGAATATTACCAAGTATTTTTATCCATCTACCGATAAATGGTGTATTCATAAGTGATTCTTTTGAAATAAAGGTTAGGGGATGATTCTTAAATATTGGTTTCAATATTATTATGTCATAATTCTCTTGATGATTAGAAACAAGAACGAAATTACCTTTAGGAATATTTTCTTTACCGGTCACTTTTACCTTTACTCTAATAAGGTGTGTACCGAGATTTAAAAATGAATTTACTAGTTTGTGATTAAATTTAGAACCTAGCTTTGATCTCATTCTTAACCTTCCAATGATGCTTAATATACTCAGTTGTATAGCTATGGATATGATTAAACCAAATAACAAGCTAACTAAGCCAAGTAAATAGAATCTTAATTCATTAAAACTATTAAAATCTAGTCCGAATAATGAGCTTAATAAATAGGTAAACAGAATCCAAAATAGATATAAACTAAGAGTATACATATTATCTAATCCTTTCATACACAGAAAAATTAAGTTCGTTACTTATTTTTTCACTGATTTTTCTATATTTAGAATAATCAATATCTTTAAAATAGACATCACCCTCATATTTTTTATCAATATGTGTAATGTACAATTTATCTGCGATATCAAGTGTTAAATCATATATTATTTTACCACCTATTATGAATATTTCTTTATCTTTAGGGTAATTCTTTAGATAATGTATTATATCATTCGTTTTCTCGACACCAGGATAATTGTAGTCAGTTAAAGTAGCAATGACACTTGTTCTTCTGTGCAAGGGTTTATTTAGATAAGATAAGATCGATTTAAAAGTCATTTCTCCCATGATTACTGTTTTATCCATTGTTATTTCTTTAAAGTACTGCATATCTTCTTTGTAGTGCCAAGGGAGTTTATTCCCTTTGCCAATAATATTGTTTCTACCAATTGCGACTATTAGATTTACCATTAGACACTCACCTTACCTTTTATTAGTGGATAAGGATCGTAACCTGTTAGATTAAAATCATCATATTTAAATTCTTCAATATCTTTAATTTCTTTGTTTAAAATCATTTTAGGTAATTTTTTAGGAGTTCTTGATAATTGTAACTTCACTTGATCGAAATGATCATTATAAATATGTGCATCACCTAGAGTATGGATAAATTCTCCTAGTTCAAGGTCTGTCACTTGAGCTACCATCATTGTTAGTAATGCATAACTAGCAATGTTAAATGGAATTCCTAAAAATGTATCAGCACTTCTTTGGTATAGTTGGCAACTTAGTTTATTATCATTGACATAGAAATGAAACATCATATGACAAGGCGGTAATGCCATCATTGGAACTAAAGGTGGATTCCAAGAACTAACAATTAATCTTCTTGATCTTGGGTTGTTTTTAATGTTTTCTATTACTTCAGATAACTGGTCAACATATAACCCGTTAGGTCCATCAAAATGGCGCCATTGTCTCCCGTATACTGGTCCTAAATTTCCATGTTTTTTCGCAAAAGCATCATCTTTTTTGATTTTATCAACAAACTCTTTTAATGTTTCACCATTGTAATCATCTGTCTTTTTGAAATTACGATACGGCCACTCGTTCCAAATTCTTACATTATTATCAACTAGATATTTTATATTTGTTTCGCCATTAATGAACCACAGAAGTTCATGAATAATTGATTTTAAATGCACTTTTTTTGTTGTAAGTAAGGGAAACCCTTCTGCCAAATCAAAACGCATTTGATATCCAAAAGTACTCAATGTTCCTGTACCAGTTCTGTCTTCTTTATGTGATCCTTTATCCATAATGTGGGTTAATAATTCCAAGTATTGTTTCATAGGTATCACTCCTTAAGTATTTTAATTTTTTTTACAAGTTGTTTCATAGCAACGGCAATTGAAAAAATTGCTGGAATAGTTGGGGTAAATGGACCAGCCCATATTAAAACATATGCAGCACTAAATCCAAGTAATATATCATTATTTAATATTAATCCTAAAATAAATGAACCCCAGGCGGGTATATAAAAGATTATAGCGCCGATTAGAATGTAGAGAAACATATCTTTAACAAATATATTTTCTTTAAGCCATTTTTTCATATAATCACCATCAAATCTGAACTGATAATATTATACCAAAATATGCTATATATTGAAAGTAACTTATTTACATTCAGAAAAAAAAGTGCATTTAGCACTTTTTTAATAATATTATATATGGGGGATAATATTATTTTTCGTTTTTAGTGTTTATGAAAGTAATTTTTTCAGCCACAATTTCTGGATAAGAAAAAGATTTTCCATCAGCATATTCAAAGTATTTTTGGGCTAATCTTGCTTTTACACCAACTGTAGAGCCTTTTGTACAATATTCAACTGTATTCTCTGCAATTCCACTCCACAGAGTACACTTTAGAAAATCAGTATCATATTCTCCACTTTCAGCATTCTTAAACCCTCTTTTGATGGCTAAAGTGATTGTAGTTACTGACCTACCATCATCCAGCTTTCTTAATTCTGGATCATAAACTAAACGACCTACTAATATAACTTGATTTAACATATTACCTCCTTTTTCATTATTATAGCAACAATTCAATATATTACTTAGTTGTTAAATACGTGAGATATATGCAGTTTAAGAACTCTTTTTATAAAAAATAGCTATGTTTTGTTTTATTTCTTAATTAAATCAGCTTTATTTTCAGTTTTATATAAAATTTCTCATAATTCGCAAAAAAAAAGAACTTTTGAAGTTCTTTCTTTAAAAACTAATTTCAACGTCACTTCTTTTTGTTATTTCAGCTTCAAAGAATTCTTTTTTATCAACATGTACCATTCCAGCAACAATACTTGTTGGGAACGTAACGATCATTGAATTAATTCTTGAAACATTTGAGTTATAGACTCTTCTTGCTGCTTGTAAATGTTCTTCAACATCTGAAATTGATTTTTGTAAACCTACAAATAGTTTTTCAGCTTTTAAATCTGGATAAGCTTCAACTGCAACATTAATTCCAGTTTGTACAGCATCCATTTTACCCATAAACTCTTGTTTATCTTGTAACGATAATTTCTTAGGTAAACCCGCACGCCATTTAGTTACATTTTCAAAAGTTTCTGCTTCATGTTTAGCATATCCTTTTGTAGTGTTAACTAATTTTGTTAATACATCAAAACGTTTTGTAAGTGCTACATCAATTCCTGATTCTGCTTCATCAACCTTTACTTCTAGTTGTCTTAATTTGTTCATCGTAGCGATGAACCATAGTAATGGTGCAACTAATAATACAACTACGATAATTACAATGATTATTATTGGATCCATTTCTTTCACTCCTTCTTAAAGATATCGTTATTTAGTCTTAATTCATGTACTACTTCTTTGATTACTTCCATTTCTCTTCTAAACTCATTAAAAGTTTCTTCATTTAATACTTTGAACATTTTTAGTTCAAATGTATCTCTAAAATTGTTAATACCAATGAAGAGATGATTGTCAATAAATGAAAAACTTATACTACCTTTGTTGTTTTTCTCGAATTGTCTCAATGCCTCCATAAAATGAGGAGTTAAAACATAAAATGCTGCATGTTCACTGGTACAAAATGTAGTAAACTTCTTGTTAAAGTCAACACTTTCGAGTTTGATTTTGTTGTAATCTCTTTTTTTAACAGGTTTCCCCTTTTCAAGTACTTGTAAATATCCATCAAATGATTTATTAAAATCAAACTTGAATACTCTTCCCAAAAAATAAGTGATAATTTCAGTTCTTGTCCCATCCTTAGTCTGAACTTGTCTTCTTTCTTGAAGCTTAACATCACTTGATATGAAGCTTACGCCATCAATATCACCAGCTAAGTAGTCTTCAGTATGAAATACATCTGCTCTTTTTAGGAATTCTGTTGAATATACTTCACTTTGAGACAAGCCTTGTTCAGGCTTAAACACACCGTTGTCTATCGATTTAACAATTAAATCTGCCAAAACTTCAGTTTTAAATGATTTTCTCAAAATTGAGAAGTTTCTTACTCCAATAATTGCGTATATTATTCCAGGGATTACAAGGATTAGTCCATAGGGTCCAGAGTTTATCAAAAGTACAATCAATATTAATCCTAGTATTACTAATGTACTGCCGATAATTACTTTTTGTTCATGTTTCTTCTTTGCTTTTTGAAATTTTAATAATTTACCATCCATTTTTAATCCTCCTTAATGTATTTTACTATAAAAATTATGAAAAATAAACATTTATTTAAAGCTTCTAATTACACTAACAGCTTTTTGCCAGGTAGTATAAAGTTTGTTTCTCTCATCCATTTTCATTTTTGGAATAAACTTTCTATCTAATATTCTATTTTTTCTTAATTCATCTAAGTCAGAAAAGAAATTTGTGGCCAATCCACTTATGAATGCTGCCCCCAGTGCAGTTGATTCGTTGACTTTCGGTCTCCTGATTTCAATGTTTAAAATATCACTTTGAAATTGCATAAGAAAATTATTTAAAGATGCTCCTCCATCTACTTTTAATATTTTTGGAGTTATTTTTGATTCACTTGACATAATGTCAATGACATCTTTTGTTTGGTAAGCTAAAGATTCCAAAGTTGCTCTTGTAATGTGAGAGATAGATGTTCCACTTGTTAGACCAAGTATCGCTCCTTTTGCTTCTGTGTCCCAATAGGGAGTACCAAGACCTACAAAAGCAGGAACAACATACACTCCATAGTTTGAATCTACACTCATAGCTAGTTTTTCAGAATCAGATGCATTTTTAAAAAATTTAAGTGCATCTCTTAACCATTGAATTGCACTTCCAGCAACGAAAACACTTCCTTCAAGTGCATATGTAACTGTTCCATCAATGGAATATGCAATTGTGGTAAGGAGACCTTTTTTAGATAAACAAGGTGTTGTACCGGTATTCATCAACATAAAACAACCAGTACCGTAGGTGTTTTTAATTGTTCCTTTTTCAAAACAAAGTTGACCAAATAAAGCAGCTTGTTGATCACCTAGTATACCTGCTATTGGTATTTCTGCTCCAAAGAAATTTTGTCTAGCTGTATGTCCATAAATACTATTTGAATCACAAACTTCTGGAAGAATGTTTTTATTAATTCCTAAGATATTTAGAAGTTCTTCATCCCATTTCTTTTCAAATATATTGTACAGAAGCGTTCTTGAAGCATTTGTATGATCAGTTTTGTGAACAGTGTTTCCAGTTAATTTGTATAGTAACCAAGAATCAACAGTACCAAACATTAAGTGCCCATTACTCATCATTTCTTTTGCACCTTTAATATTATCAAGTATCCATCTGATTTTAGTTCCTGAGAAGTATGGATCTATTAGTAGACCTGTTTTTGATTGGAATAGGCTGCCTAGTCCTTTGCTTTTAAGGTCCTCACAAATATAGTTACTTTGTTTTGATTGCCATACAATTGCATCATAAATTGGGCGTCCAGTTCTTTTATCCCAAAGAATAGTTGTTTCTCTTTGATTTGTAATCCCAATACTATTTATTTCTTCAGGTAAAACTTCTGCTTTTGATAAACATTCTGCAATTGTCGAAAGAACAGATGAAAGAATTTCATTTGCATCTTGTTCAACATATCCTGGTTTCTTATAAAAAATATTAATTTCTTTTTGACTTGAACTAACTATTTTACCTTGTTTGTCAAAAAGGATTGCTCTTGTAGAAGATGTTCCTTGGTCAATTGCAATTATGTATTTTTTCAAAAATATCACCTCTTAATCCTTATTTTAACAAAAATATCCGTTTTTTAAAAAGTAATTTATAAAAATATGATATAATATTCTTTAGAAGGTGATAGGATGGAAAAAGAATTTATAATAGTTGATCCATATGAAAATGATTTACATACTTATTTATGGACGCCAAATGTAGTGAAACCTAAGGGAGTAGTTCAAATAATACATGGAGCAAGTGAGCATGTTGGTAGATATAGAGAATTCGCAACCTACCTGAACACTTTAGGCTTAATTGTAATTGGAAATGACCATTTAGGACATGGTAAAACAGCAGACACAAACGAATATGTTTATTTTGCTGATGACATTGGCTTTCATAAAGTTTATGAAGGAATTAAAACTGTTAGAGATTATATTGAAGAATTTTATCCGACTTTACCCGTTATAATGTTTGCACATTCTATGGGCTCTTTTATTGGGAGATATGCAATCTTATATGACCACAAAAGATATGACCAAGCGATTTTCTCAGGAACTGGATGGTTTAATCCTCTTAAAATTTATTTATCTATTGGACTTGCTAAGTTAATAATTCGTTCAAAAGGAAAAAGACATGTGAGTGAATTTTATAATACTAAAGTTGCAGATAGAGCAGTTAAATCAATGCAAAAGAATGGAATTATAAACAACAGAGTTGAGTGGATAACTTCTGATAGAAATATCCAAAAAGAATTCCTTGCAGATGAAATGTGTGGTAAACCATTTACAATTGGAGCACATTTAGATATGTTAAGATTTTTACTTGAGATTCAAGACAAACAAAGAATTAAGGCTAGTGCTTCAAGCACAGCAATTTACTTCATAAGTGGTGAATTGGATGCTCTTGGAAATTACGGAAATGATATTAAGAATCTTTATCAATATTATAAAGATTGTGGCTATTCAAATGTTAAATATACTATTTTGGGTAATGCGAGACATGAAGTTATTAATGAAATAGATCGTGATTTTACACATCAACAGCTTGGAAAATGGATTTTGAAATATTTATAATAAAAAATGGTGTTAAACACCATTTTTTTTTGGAAGTACTGTAACTTTACTATATGATTTCTCATTTGAAAACAAGGTTCTTGCTCCTAAAACATCATCTATTGTAATTCTATCAGCAATATCTAAAATGTTAAATAAAGAAGCACCTAAGAAATGATATTTAGTAAACTGATTAGCAATATACTCGAGACTATTCAACGCTTGAATGAATCCACCGATAATTTGTCTCTTTGTTCTTAAGAAATCTTCTTTGGTAATTTGGAACGATGATAAATTACTAAAAATATCCCTCAAAGACTTATCTAATTCAGTTGGAAAGTTGGTTTCACTACCAACAACAAAGTAACCGTAAGACTCTTCAAAAGTTATATCTATTCCGAAAGAATCATTAATCAGCCCATTATTGATTAAATGCTTATAATTATGCGAACTTTTACCTAATAGTAAGTCAATAAATATAGACATAATTAGCTCTTTTTTCATAATGTTCTCTTTTGCAAAATTGGTAGGAGATTGTTTGATAGCTAAAATGTAATTAGGAATATCAACTTCAAGTTTTAACTCTGAAGATTTTTTATTAGGAATATTGTCTTGTAGGGGGATATTATTTACTAATGAATACCCTTTTTTAAAATTAACACTGGCTTGATTTATTCGAATATGTTCCATCAATTCTTCTGGAATAAAATTACCAGTAACAAATAACACCATATTCTTTGGACTATAAAATGTATTGTGTACTTTATTTAAAATATCTACTGTAATTTCTTTAATTGATGCTTCTGTACCCAATATATCATTTCTGATTGGATGATTCTTGAATACATTTCTTATTAATGTCATATAAGCAACTGTGTTTGGATCATCATCATACATTTTTATTTCTTGAGTTATAATACTTTTTTCTTTTTCAACTCCTTCTTTCGTAAAAGAAGGGAATTGAACAAAATTTAACAATAAATCAAGATTTTTTATTAAATTATCTGTGCAAGAGAATAGATATGTTGTCCTATTGTTTTGAGTAAAGGCATTTACCCTTGCTTGGTTTTTAGCAAATAATGATGATACATCTTCATTGTTTTGCTCAAATAGTTTGTGTTCAAGGAAATGAGCAATACCAAGAGGGAGCTCAATTCTCTCATGTAGTTCGTTTTCAATGGTTGTATCTATCGATCCCAAGTTTGTTGAGAATGTAGCAAAGGATTTATTAAATCCTTTTTTTTGTAACAGGTATACATTCAATCCATTGTTCATGACTTCATGATAAAGTTCTTCATTCACTTTTGGGTATAGATATTTATTCATCTTTATCATCTCTCAATAAATAAATTGTGTCTTTTATAAGTTTCTTTGCAACACTACTTATTCCATCTTTTGTTACTGATTTTAGATTTACTATAATTTTATCTGGATTGAATTCGTCATTAAATAGAGAATCTCTGTTTATTCTTGATGAAAGACCACCATTTGAGTCAAGACTTTCAATAAGATTATTCACCTGAACTGATTTTAATATATCAAGAAGACTATCATCATAATCTTGTGCGATTATTTTTTCTAATATGGAGTCAACTGTAGTAAGTACTTTTTGATAGTCTGTTTGGTTTATTCCTGCAGTTAGGAATACTACACCTTTATAAGGGTCATAACTCGAACCAATGAAGTAAACTAATCCAAGATTTTCACGGATTTCTCTAAAAAGCAAACCTTCTGAAGAACCTCCAAATAAAGTATTAAAGACTATTGCATCAAAGTAATCATTTGAATGATATAAGGAGTCAAAACGATATCCAATTATTAGTTTTGCTTGATTAACATCAATTTTATTAAATATTTCTTTTACATTATCGACAATAACTACTTCGTTATCAATTAAAACTAAATCTTTAGATCTTTCATTAAAATTGAAAGCTTTTTTTATGTCTTTTTCAACAAAATCAAAGTCAATATCACCAACAACGTTTATTGTGATTAAATCATTATTAAGCATATCTTGATATCCGCTAATACATTGTTCTAACGTTACATCTTCAAGGATATCTTTGTCTCCAAGTGCATTAATTCGGTATATTTCATCTTTAAACATAATATTTTGCATTTCTTTAAAGGCATATTTTAGTTTATTTGTATAAATACCACTAAAATATTCTTTTAATAATCTTTTTTCTTCTAAGAATGTCTGTTCATTGAAGAATGGGTTAAATAAGATTTCATTTAGGAATTCAAGAGACTTATCAAATAAAGAATCTTCTTCTAAAGAGTATTGATCATTGATTACGGAAAAATCAAAGCTTATGAAGTGAGATTTCGCAACCTTGCTTACTCCAACATTAAAATGGGCTGCATACATATTTTCTAGATGTGAAGACATAGACTTTCTGGTATCATATGTTTTTGAAACAGCTCTCAGTAAATATGGAATCATACTTCTTATAGCGATTGTTTCTATTGATAAATCATTACCAAAAGATAACTGAATTCTCACAGTTTTAAATTTATCAGTCTTGACCATGTTTAAAGTATATTTGTTATCTTTTATTGTTTTTGTATTCATATTTTATCTCCTAAAAAAAGTGCTTTCGCACTTTTTACTTATTCAGCTAATCCTAGTGCTACATCCATCATTTTAGTGAATGCAGTTTGACGTTCTTCAGCAGTTGTTGCTTCATGTGTTACAAGAGAATCACTAACTGTTAGTAAACACGCAGCATTTTTCCCTGTTACATTTGCATTATGAAATAGTGCAAATGATTCCATTTCAACAGCAATTGTACCATGTTCTTTGTATATTCCTTCGAAAGCTTTCATATTTTCACGATAGAATACATCACTTGAATGAATAGTTCCTTGAATCACTTTGATTCCTAAATCATCTGCTACTTTTAATAATTTGTTATTTAATTCTTTGCTTGGATATTCTTCGTGAATGTCTTTACCACTCTGAACAAAAGCATAACTTGATTCACTCCATACTTTATCAGCTAGCAATACATCATATAGATTTAAATCGGGTGAGTATGCCCCACAACTTCCGATTCTGATAATATTATCAACATCGTAAAACTTATATAGCTCATAAGAATAAATACCAATACTTGCCATTCCCATTCCGCTACCCATTACACTTATTTTTTTACCTTTGTAAGTTCCAGTGAAACCAAACATATTACGAACATTATTGAATTTAACAACATTTTCTAAATATGTATCTGCAATGTATTTAGCTCGAAGTGGATCCCCTGGCATTAGTACAGTCTTTGCTATTGTTCCTTCTTTTGCTTCAATATGCGGTGTACTCATTTTATTTCCTCCTAATATAATTATTTATGTTTTTAATAGTATGTTTCTAATTTTGTTTCAGTTCATAAAGACCCATAGATGCAAATAGTCTTAAATAAAATTTAACAAGTACCCCGACACTTACAGAAAATATTAGTGTCCCGATATTAAACATACCAAATTGTATTCCGGCAATAAAGCCTAATATTACAGCTAACGTTACAGCTGATAGTTCCATTATAACACGAATTAAAATTAATTTTTCAGATTTAAACAGTTTCATAAGAGTTAACATAAATTCATCAAACACTCCTGCTGGAAAGCTTGAGATAATCAATAATGAGCCTCCTAATGGAAGAGTCAATAATCCGATGATATAAGTTAATATTCTTAAGAAGATATTTTCGGGAATATAGTTTACCAATAAAGTAAGGTTAAATAAATCTATTAAATTCCCAACTATAAAAATAGGGATTGCCATTCCAAGATACTTTAAATCCTTATTACCTACTGTAACAAATACAGTAAAGGTAAGTGCCACCCAAATAGTTGCTTCACCAACAGTAATTCCAGTGAGTTTATGAAGACTATAATGAAGTGTGTCCCATGAACTAACTCCAAGTAGACTTTTTAACATCATTACAACACCAAAAGATATTACAATCATTCCGAGTAAATAAAACGCAATATTCTTTGGGCTAAAAATCATATTATGTTTCTTCATTAGTTTTCCCTTTTAAAATTTTAAGATAGAACCCAAGAAGTGGGCCAAGAACTACTGCCATTAAAATAGAACCATAATTTACTGAACCAAATCCAATCCCGGCCATAAATCCGATTCCAATTGCTAGTACAATCCCAAATACTTCGATTCCAACTCTTACAATAACAACTTTTTCAGTTTTTAAGATGTTCATTATCATAATCATTAATTCATCAAATACAAATGCTGGGAACTTTGATGTAACGATTAATGCAAGACCAAGTGGTATTGTAAGTGCGCCCATGACATAAAATAAAGCCTGCATTAGAAAACCTTCAGTGCGGAAATCTCCTAAGATTATGATATCCCATAAATCAATTGAAACAGCAACAAAGAAGATGGGGATAACCATTAATAAAAGTTTCCATTTTTTAGTTCCTATTAATACGATTGCCATTACTATAATAGCAATAACAAGTGATGTTGTACCAAGAGTCAAATTAAGCAAAACGCTTAGATTATATGTTACGTTATCCCAAGCTCCTGCACCAAGCCTTGATCTAAGCAAAGTAGTAACTCCCATTCCCAAAATAAAAAAACCTAAAAAATAATAACTAATATTTTTAAAGGTAAATTCAAAGTTTCTATTGGTCATTGTAGTACCTCCTAAATTTATTACCGTTGTTAAGTCAATTTTAGGGGACTTCCTACTCCTAACCATATTTTAGGATATAACGATATTGTTATTTTACATAAAAAGCCCTATAAAATCAACAACTTTAACCTTTTTAAAAATATAAGCAAGTCATGTCGACTTGCTTATTCAAAATATTTTGTTATTTCAAAAGTAACCACATCTTCTGTTTGGCTATCAGTATCACTGTAATCAATATTTATTGTACTCTCAGCAAGTGAAATTTTATAGCTTTTTGTGTCCATAAAGAATATAAAGTTATCACCATCATATCTACCACCATGATTTTCTTCATAAAACTGAATAACTTCAGCCAAGGAAAGTTCATAAACAAATCCGTTAATTGATGAATACTCAGGTGTGAAACAGTTATCAATAACATCAATACTACATAATTCTTCAGTATGAGGTTCCACATTACTTGTATCTTCAATTATTCTCATGAATCGTCCCATGTCTTTTATTTCTTCTTCCTCACCAAATGTAGTTGGCCAAAATCCTACTTTTGGAGGAAATGGAATTATAGCAGTTCTATATCTTGTTAAAATTGCTTTTTCATCGACATATTCATTATTTATTGGTAGATACTCTTTTGAATATGCCTCATGAATTTCAGATGCTATGATTGCGAAATTGAAGGGAATTACTATTTTGTTTCCATCTTCAAAAAATTCTGTATATGAGAAGATTATTCTAATTCCGTTTTCAACAACGATAAAAGCATCCACATCATAAATTTCTGAATCTGCAGTAACTTTTACTAAATTGTAGTCATCTTCAGTAGCTCCTAAACTTAGTTCGAGAGCACCGTTTCCTGATTCATTTAAGTAGCGATCAGAATAAGTGTCATCTTCATATAAGTCAAGAAATGAAATGAATTCATCACTAATTTCTTGGTAGTTGTTTATTGCAGTAAATCGATAATTTGATTCTTCTGTATCAATAAAATATAAATATTCCTTGGAAAACGTATATTCAAATACGTTACTTGAATATGAACCATTGTAATAATCATATGATAAAACATCACTTTCAATGAACTCAGTTCCAGATGGAGCTTTGAAAGGATTCTCTGAACATCCGCTTAAGATTAAAACACTGATAAAAACAAAAATAACTAAAATTATTCTTTTCATAAAAATCACTTCCTGTCATTATTATACCAAAAAAGTCTGAATATTCAGACTTTTAAGTATTATTTTAATATATCTGAGCATCTATGGCATAAGCCATCATGTAAATGATCAACTACTTGCCAACATCTATCACAAGTTTCACCATCTGCTTTGGTAACATCTATTGAAAGGTTGTTGAACTCATATTGTCCAACTCCTTCTTTGATTTCAAACTTAGAAACAATAAAAATTTGTCCAAGATTTGCATTCATGCTAGTTAATAACTCTTTAACTTCACCTTTTGGATAAAGTGTTAATAAAGCATTGAAGCTTTTACCGATTACTTTATTATTTCTTGCTTCTTCAAGAGCTTTTAAAACATTGTCTCTTATTAACATGAAGTTTTCATATTTCTCAACAAGATCTAATTCACCAAGTTCAACATATTCAGGCATATTTTCTAGATAGACATTGCCATAAGAATGTGATGGTAATTGAAGGTACGCTTCATTAGTAGTATGAGGTAAGAATGGTGTTAATAATTGTAATAAGGCTAGAGTAGTATCATATAAAACAGTTTGGATACTTCTTCGTGCATGATTATCTGCTTTTTCAATGTATAGAACATCTTTTGTGAAATCTAGATAAAATGCACTTAATTCTCTAGTCACAAAGTTTGTTATATCACGGTAAACTGAATCAAATTCAAAGTTATCATATCTTTCAGTAACATCCTTTATTAAATTATTAAGTTTTAATTCAACAAACTTATCTACTTCGTTTAATTCATTAAATTCAACTCTATCTTTTGCAGGATCAAAATCAAATAAGTTTCCTAACATAAAGCGAATTGTGTTTCTTATCTTACGGTATGACTCACTTACTTGTTTCATAGTTAGATTACTTATTCTAACATCACTTTGATAATCAACACTAGCTACCCATAATCTTAGAATGTCTGCACCACTTTGTTTCATTATTTTTAATGGATCAATAGCGTTCCCAAGAGACTTAGACATTTTTTTTCCGTCATCTGTAAGAACAAAACCGTGAGTTAAACAAGTTTTATAAGGGCTTTTACCCATTGATGCAACTCCTGTTGATAAACTACTGTTAAACCAACCACGGTATTGATCGCTTCCTTCTAAATATAGATCACTAGGATAAGGAAGACCGAAATCTTTCATACCACCGTGATGTGAAGTTCCTGAATCAAACCAAACATCTAAAATGTCAGTTTCTTTCGTAAATAATCCGTTAGGTGAGGCACTGTTTGTATAATCTTTAGGTAATAATTCCTTTGCACTCAAAGTATACCAAGCGTTTGATCCTTGTTCTTCGAAGATATTTGCTACATGGTTAATCACTTCTTTATCTAAAATACTAGTTCCGTCTTCATTATAAAAAACAGGAATTGGTACACCCCAGGTTCTTTGACGAGAAATACACCATGCTTTTCTGTCTTTCACCATATTTGTCATTCTTAGTTCTCCCCATTTAGGGAACCAATTAACTTTTTCGATTTCTTTCATCATGTCATCTTTTAATGATTCTATTGATGCGAACCATTGAGCTGTTGCTCTAAAGATTACTGGTTTTCTGGTTCTCCAGTCATGTGGATAACTATGAGTTATCCATTGTAATTTAAGAAGATATCCTAAATCATCAAGATCTAGTACTACACTCTTATTACAGTCTTCTATAAATTCGCCTTCATATTTACCAGCTTCTGCTGTCATGAATCCTTTTGAGTCAACTGGACAAAGTGTTTCAAGTCCATATTTTTGACCAATTATGAAGTCGTCTTCCCCATGTCCTGGAGCCGTATGAACAAGTCCAGTTCCGCCTTCAACAGTAACATGGTGTCCTAATACTACAGGACTAATTCTATCATATAAAGGATGTTTGTATGTTAAGCCTTCAAGGTCTCTACCTTTTACTTCTTTAAGACTTACAACGCTTATCCATTCAAGTGTTTTCGTAAGTTCAGCTATTAATGCAGTAGCTACTAAATAAACTACTTCATCATTAACTTTAATGAATGTATAATCAAAGTCATCTCCTACAGCTATTGCTAGGTTTGCTGGAATTGTCCATGGAGTAGTTGTCCAAACTAAATATTTGAAATCTTCAGGATAGACATCTTTTTTATCTACAGCATCCATCGAAACATATATTGATGGAGATTTTTTGTCATGATATTCTATTTCTGCTTCTGCAAGTGCAGTTTCACTTGATGGTGACCAAAAAATCGGTTTTAGTCCTTTAAAGATTAATCCTTTTTCAGCCATATCAGCAAATATTCTAAGCTGTGAAGCTTCGTATTTTGCATCCAAAGTAATATACGGATTATCCCATTCTCCTAAGATACCTAGTCTTTTGAACTGTGTACGTTGTTTATCTACTTGTTCTAAAGCGTAACTAGCACACATTTTTCTAAATTCAACCTTATCAATAATATTACGATTTACTTTCTTTGTTTTAACTAAAGCTGTTTCAATAGGAAGACCATGAGTATCCCACCCTGGAACATATCTAGTATAAAAACCCTTCATACTTTTGTATCTAACAACAAAGTCTTTTAAGGTTTTATTTAAAGCATGACCAATATGGATATCACCATTTGCGTAAGGTGGTCCATCATGAAGTACATATTCAGTATTTCCTTTGTTTTTTGTGAGTCTTTTGTTGTATAAATCAAGTTCATTCCATTTTTCTTGCATAATAGGCTCATTATTTCCGAGATTTCCCCTCATTGGAAAATCAGTTTTTGGTAACAATAAACTATCTTTGTAATCTTTGCTCATAATAAATCACTCCTTTTTCATATAAAAAAATCGCCCTTAAAAATAAGGACGAACATATATCCGCGGTACCACCTTGGTTCTAGTTAAAAAACTAGCTCTCTAATCTTTATAACGGAAAGACATCCGAAGTATCTTACTAATGTTTCAGATACTCACTCATAGGGGATACATTTAATTGTGTTTATCCAAGCTTTCAGCGGGTACTTGGTCTCTAAATATAAACTGTTATTAAATGTTTATCCTAATCATAGATTTTATACTTTATATTTTAACAAATAAAAACTAAAACACAACCTTTTTAGATACATTTTATTTATTTGTATAAAATATAATATAGATATTCCTATATTATTTAATTCTTTATGAGAGCGTAGTAATCATATTGCTTAAGTTTGAAAGTCCCCATGAATATAGAAGGAAACCTAAAATAGGTGTAAAATCCATCATCCCAAAAACTAGTAAACCACGAAATATTCTCATATATGGATTAGCTAGTTGATGAATTAATTTAAAAATCCTTGTATTTCTTAATTCTGGTATCCAAGAACTTATAACATAAGCGATTAACACCCAATAATAAGCTGTTAGTAACCAATAAACTGCTTCAAGTAATAAAACCATAATCTTTACTCCTTATAATCTTCTACAAATTTTCTTAATGTTCCATCTTTATAATCTGTTTTAGTTGCGAACAGAAAAATGGTCGGTTGAATAACTTCAATTTCTCCATCAAGTGCATAGATAACTCCACTTAGGAAAGTGATAACTTTGTTCGCTTCAATTTCGTTATAATCTTCGTAATTTACAATAAGAGGTACACCTTTTAAAAGTTTTTTTGCAAGTTTCATAACATCTACTTGCTTTTCCATTACAACAAACTCTACACGATCAATTGCTTTTTTCTTTCTGGCCATTGTTACACCTCTTTCTTAAATAGTACACTACCTAGTCTTAAAAATGTTGCTTTATGCTTCATTGCTATTAGATAATCATTGCTCATTCCAATTGATAATTCAGGTAGTTCTAAATCGAGTTCTTCTTTAATTAATATCTGTAAATCATTCAATTTTTGAAATTCTTGATTGATAATAGATTCATCATCAGTTAATTCAGCCATTCCCATAAGACCAATCACTACAATTTTATCATGGTTGCTGATTTCTTGTATAAAAGGTATTACTTCATCAATATTAAGACCGTGTTTTGAATCTTCACTACTAATATTGACTTGAACAAAACACTTTAATGGTGCTGTTCTTCTCTTTTGGATTTCATCTGCTAAATTTATTGTATCTAGCGAGTGAAGGTAGTCAATATCATTGATGATTTTCTTTGTTTTTTTGGTTTGAAGAGTTCCAATTAAGTGCCAAGTAATGTCTAAATCACTCAACTCAGAATTTTTCTCCATAAAAGACTCTACTCTATTTTCTCCAAAATTAGTTATTCCAGTATTATACAAATCTCTCATTTCAGTTGAATTGAAATATTTAGTAGCTGCGACCACTGTTACTTTAGGATCATTTATTGTATTTAAAACATCTTTTGTGTAAAAAATCATTTTTTTCTACCACTATATGTGAAAATACTAGTTAAAACAAATCCAAACGCAGCTAATACGAAAATCAATGTATCTGGCATTGATTGCCAAAATGCAATAAGTAATAAAATTATTAACATACTTATTCCATAAATAATTTGATAAGATCTTTTCATTTTATCATCTCCATAATTTATAAATTAAAAAAGCACCTAAGGCGCTTATTTAAATCTTGATTTTAGCCAAGATGGAATAGCAGTTTTTGATGGTGGTTCTTCTTCAACTGGTTCTTCTTTTTTTCCTCTTTTACGAGATTTTTTAGAAGTTTTTTTAGTTGTAACATCATCATCTTCAACTACAGCATCATGTGGAGTATTTCCAATTTCGCTAAATTCAACAGATCGATTTTCATCAAAACCAGCAGCAATTACAGTTACAATGATTTCATCTTGGATATCTTGATTAATCGTTGTACCATAAATAATGTTTATTTCTGTTTTACTTGCGTTTTGGATAGCTTCAACAGCTTCGTTAACTTCCCATAGTGCAATATCAATACCACTGGCAATATTTACAACTGCATCAGTTGCTCCATCAATATTAGCATCTAAAAGTGGAGAGTGAATTGCTTTTTTAGCAGCTTCAATAGCGCGGTCTGGGCCACTAGCAATTCCGATTCCCATTAAGGCAGTACCTTTATCTTTCATAACAGTTTTTATGTCAGCAAAATCTACGTTAATTAGTCCAGGAACTGTGATTATCTCAGCAATACCTTGAACTCCTTGACGAAGTACATTATCTGCTTCTCTGAATGCTTCTAACATAGAAGTAGATCGATCAACAACATAAAGTAAACGGTCATTTGGAACTACAATTAAAGTATCAACATAAGGTTTCAAAGCATCTAAACCTTCAAGTGCGGTAGCGACTCTTCTTCGACCTTCGAAACTGAATGGTTTTGTAACAATACCAATTGTTAAACATCCCATTTCCCTTGAAATTCTAGCAATTACTGGAGCGGCACCTGTACCGGTTCCACCACCCATACCTGCAGTAATGAATACCATGTCAGAATCACTTAGTAATTCACGAATTTCATCTTCTGATTCGATTGCAGCACGTCTTCCTATATCAGGATCTGCTCCTGCCCCAAGACCTCTAGTTAACATTTTACCTATTTGTATTCTAGAATCAGCCTTAGAAAGTCTTAATACTTGTGCGTCTGTGTTAATAGCTACGAACTCAACACCTTGAACTTCATTTTCAATCATTCTGTTCACTGCGTTTCCTCCGCCACCACCAACTCCGATTACCTTAATTGAGGGCTTTTGATTAAAATTATCGATTGATTCAAACATAGATTATACCTCCAATTAACTTATTAATTAATTATATCATTTTTATGGTGTAAAATAAACAATATTTTTATAAAAATGGCTTATGTAGTTTATTTATAGTATTTTTTGAAAAATTCTTCTTTGAAATCACCTAGTGAATCATTTTTGATTGCATCTCTAATTTGTTTTGTTAGATTCTTTAAAAAATATAAATTATGGTAGCTTACTAACCTTGGACCAAGTAATTCATCAGCCTTAAAAAGATGTCTTAAATAACTTTTTGAGTAGGTTGTACAAACCTTGCAATCACATTCAGGATCAAGCTTTGACAAGTCACTTTCGTAGACCTTACTTTTGATTGTAATTCTTCCTGATGAGGTCATGGCACTTCCGTGTCTTGCGAGTCTTGTTGGATTTACACAATCAAACATGTCCATTCCTCTAATAACTCCTTCTAATATATCATCAGGAGTTCCAACCCCCATTAAATATCTTGGTTTATCTTTTGGCATGACATCTACTAAGTAGTCAAGCACAAGGTATTGTTCTTCTTTGGACTCTCCAACACTCAATCCACCAATACTATATCCAGGAAAATCCATTTCAATTAGAGCATTTGCGCACATTATACGTAAGTCTTTGTGTGGTCCACCTTGGACAATTCCAAAAAGTGATTGGTCAGCTCTGTCTCCATGTTCTTTTTTCCCACGTGCAGCCCATCTAATTGTTCTTTCAACAGACTCTTTCATGTATTCGTATGTGGAATCAAATGGAGGACATTCATCAAAACTCATGATGATATCAGCACCTAAATTATGTTGAATTCTGATTGAATCTTCAGGACTCATGAATAATTTTGCTCCACTTTTATGATGTCTAAATTCAACACCTTCTTCTGATATTTTTCTTATCTTTGAAAGACTGAAAACTTGGAAACCACCACTATCAGTTAAGAGAGAATGATTCCATTTCATGAACCCTCTAATACCTCCGTGTTTTTTCACAATTTCATCACCAGGTTCTAACCATAAATGATACGTGTTTCCTAAAATCAGTCCATCACTTACTTCTTCTATTTCTTTATTCTCAAGTGTTTTTACGGTAGCTTTTGTACCCACAGGCATAAATACAGGAGTTTCAATACTTCCATGAGGAGTATGTAATATTCCTAATCTAGCACCTGTTTGTTTACATTCGTGAATCAATTCATATTTTATTGCCATATTATCACCAAATTCATTATATAGTACTATTTTTTATTTTTCTACCCTATTTCATGTTTTTCTTTGCATTAGAAATCATTAGTCTAATTCTGTTTAACTGATTTATCTCTGTAGCTGATGTATCATAGTCAATTGTGACGATGTTACTTTCAGGGAAATTGTCTTTAATTCTCTTGATCATTCCTTTTCCAGCGATATGGTTAGGAAGACAACCAAATGGTTGTGTACAGACAATATTTGGCACATCACTATGGATTAAATGAACCATTTCAGCGGTCAATAACCAACCTTCACCAACGTGGGTTCCATGACCAATAAAACCTTTAGCTAAAGCCTTTACTTCATGATAAGTAAGTGGTTTAACAAAACCGTATTTATCTAATATGTTTGCGACTACTTTTTTTCTTTTCTCAACAAATGCTACAGTAACTAGATTCTTAAATCTTGATAACTTGCTTCCACCATAGTGCAAGACATCATAAGCTGCTGAATCAAAAGTATATAAGAAGAAGTCAAAGATACTAGGTGTTATTACCTCGCAACCTTCGTCTCTTAGTACTTGTTCTAAATTGTTATTTCCAAGTGGAGAGTATTTTACATAAATTTCTCCAACTATTCCAATTTTAGGTTTTAAGACTATTTTATCTACTTCTATTTCTGAAAACCTCTTTACTACTTTATCAATTAGTTTTCTAGGTTGACGCCATGCTCTTAAATCGTTATAACTAACGCTTCTAGCAAGTTGTTTGTGAGCTTTTTTATACACACGCATTGTTTCTCCTTTATTTACTTCATAAGGGATTTTCTCATTTACAACTTGCATTAAGATATCACCAAAGATCAATGAATTAGTTAGTTTAAAAATCATTCTTGTACTAATGTTAAACCCAGGGTTGCTTTCTAGTCCTACAGAGTTAAAGCTAATTATTGGGATGAACTCGTATCCTGCTTTTATGAATGCTTTCCTAATGAGACTTAAATAATTACTAGCGCGGCATCCTCCGCCTGTTTGGGTGATCATTACAGCTATTTTATGGATATCATATCCACCAGATTTAATTGCATCAATGAATTGTCCAATCACAAGCATTGCAGGAACGCAAATATCATTATGCGAGTATTTTAATCCTTCATTTATTAAATCAAATGAATGATTTTGCAATATTTCGGCTTGATATCCTTCGCTTTCTAAAATATCAACGAAAAAATCAAAATGGTATGGTGCCATTGAAGGAATTAATATTTTGTATTCTTTTTTCATTTCTTTTGTGAAGACAATTCTCTTTCCATCATATACTAGTTTTGACATTATAATTCTCCTTTCATGGTAGAAAGAAGGCTTCTAACTCTAATATTGACTGTTCCTAAGTTATTTACTTCGTCTATCTTTATCTGTGTATATAATTTATGATTTTTTTCTAAAATGTTTTTTACTTCATCTGTTGTAATTGCATCAAGCCCACATCCAAAAGATACTAATTGAATTAAATTAGCATTTTTATATTTGGAAATAAATTTTGCTGAATCGTATAATCTTGTATGATATGTCCATTGATTTAACACATTTACTTTTGTTTGATCAGCATATGTATTTACAGAATCTTCACTAATTACAACAATTCCTAAACTTTGTAGTAATTTTGGAATACCATGATTTATTTCTGGATCAATATGGTATGGTCTTCCTGCGAGTAAAACGATGTTTTTATTATTAGATATACCATATTCTAGACTTCTTTTTCCTTCGTGCAAGACATCATCACGATAGTTTTTATATTCAGTAATAGCTAAGTGGTAGGCTCTTATCATATCTTTTTTCTTCATATTAAGTTTTTCAGAAAAACATGTTTCAATATTTTTTAGGAAATAGCTCACTTTATTTAGACTTACATATGGATCTATATAGGTATTTAAATTAACATTATCCATATTAGCCCCAATTACTTCAGGGTAAAAGGCAACAATAGGACAATTGAATTCATTATCTCTGTGTTCTTTTTCGGCAAAGTTATAAGGAATATTAGGATAGAATAAGTAGTCAATATCTTTTAATAGTAAGTTTTCAATATGACCATGAACAAGTTTAGCAGGGTAACATATTGTATCACTAGGAATAGTTTCTTGCCCCAGTTCATATATTGTCTTACTTGAGCGGTCCGAATAGATAATTTCGTATCCAAGAGTATCAAAGAAAGTAAACCAAAATGGAATATTTTCATACATATTAAGGACTAAAGGTATTCCTATTTTTTTCTTATATGTTTTTGAAGGATCTGATACATAGCTAGTGATTTTATCATATTTATAGAGATATAAATTTGGTAATTGATGATTATCAGATACAATGTTTGCACCTTTATCACATCTATTACCTGAAATGTACTTTTTATCATTAAAGATATTTATTGTAAGAGCGCAGAAATTACTGCATTTTCTGCATACTGCACTTTTTGTATGATATGAAAATTTATCCAGCCCTTCTTTTGTTAGAATATCTGATTTCTCTTTTTTATGTTCTTTAGCAACAAGTGCTGCTCCAAAAGCACCCATTAAACCAGCAATGTTGGGTCTAACTACTTCTGTACCAATTTCTTGTTCAAAGGCACGAAGTACTCCGTTGTTATAGAAGGTACCGCCTTGTACAATAATTTTTTCACCAAATTCAGCTTTTACATCAACTGCACGAATTACTTTGTATAAAGCGTTCTTAACAACACTATATGCAAGACCTGCACTAATATCACTTGTACTAGCACCTTCTGCTTGTGCTTGTTTTACTCCACTATTCATAAATACTGTACATCTACTACCAAGATCAACGGGCTTTGTTGATTCTAAGGCAAGAGCGGCAAAATCTTTTATTTCATGGCCTAAAGATGTTGAAAATGTTTCAATGAAAGAACCACACCCAGAACTACAAGCTTCATTAAGGATAATTGTAGTGATAACTCCGTTTTCTACTTTAAAGCATTTCATATCTTGACCACCAATGTCAATTATAAATTGAACATCAGGGATGAAGTGTTTTGCGGCTTTGTAGTGGCAAATAGTCTCTACTTCACCATTGTCTAAATTAAAAGCATTTTTGATTAATTGTTCTCCATATCCAGTTGAATAAGCACTTTTAATAGTAATACTATCTCCTGTTTTTTCATATAATTCATAAAGTGCATGTTTAACCATATCAACAGGATTACCTTTGTTATGGGAATAAAAGCTATATAATATATCATTATGTTCACTTAATAAAACAAGTTTTGTTGTTGTGCTACCAGCGTCAATTCCTAAATAGGCATCTCCACTATAGGATGCAATATCTATTTCTTCAACTCTAGCTAAATCATGTCTTTTTGTAAATGATTGATAATCTTCATCATTTTCAAAAAGAGGTTTTAGAGTTTTCTTTGTGTTTCTTCTATCAATTTTTTCATATTTATCAACAGAAGACATAAGTTCTTCTATTGTTGAAGATGTTTCATTAGCTAAAAGGGCTGCACCAAAGGCAACAAAAACTTCTCCGTCTTTTGGAACAAAAACATCTTCTAGTTTCAGAAATTCTATAAACCTTTTTCTTAGTTCACTTGCAAAAGTAAGAGGTCCACCTAAAAATGCTACTCTTCCTTTTATTTTTCTTCCTTGAGAAAGTCCCGCAATAGTCTGGTTTACTATTGCCTGGTAAATACTTATTGCTATATCCTCATGTCTTGCTCCTTGATTTAAAAGTGGTTGTATATCACTTTTTGCAAAAACCCCACATCTTGAAGCAATTGGATATATTTTTTCATAGTTTTTAGCAAGCTCATTAACCTCAGCACTATCCACATCTAGCAATGTAGCCATTTGATCTATAAAAGCACCAGTTCCACCAGCGCAAGTTCCGTTCATACGTTGTTCAACATTATTTCCATCAAAAAAGATGATTTTAGCATCTTCTCCGCCTAGTTCTATACATACATCGAATTTTTCACCATCATATGTTAAGGCTTCAGTTGCACTAATCACTTCTTGTGTGAATTGTCTTTTTATGCCCTCTGCTAAAAACATACTAGCACTACCAGTAAAGTTAAAAAACATCTCTTGATTATTAAAAGTATCATCAATATCTTTTAATAAGTTTGTTAAAGATGTATTTATACTGCTTTTGTGTCGTAGATATTTTTTAAATAATATCTCATTAGATTCGTTAATTACGACAGCTTTTATTGTTGTACTACCTATATCAATTCCAACTCTATTCATCATCTTGTCTCACCTGCATTCTCTTGCCTTTTCCATTATATAATAAAAAAAACAATTATATAAGAAAATAATGTGAAAATATAAAATACATACCCATTATTTCAAATAACAATCATTTAATTGACAAAATTTGATAATTAATATATATTTAATGTGCTTATAAACATACGCAGTTCGTAACCATCCTGCGATATCAAAACTAGGAGGAAATACTATGAGTAATGAAATACTATGGATTTTATTTGCCCTTGTAAACTTTGCATTAATTACTTTATCATATAAATTATTTGGTAAAACGGGATTATTTGCATGGATTGCACTTGGTACAATACTAGCCAACATTCAAGTTACAAAAACAATTGATTTTAATTTCTTTGGACTTCATTTAGTGGCTACACTTGGGAATATTATGTATGGTACACTTTTTTTAGTAACTGATGCACTTGGTGAAAAGTACGGTATTAAAGATGCTAAGAAAGCTGTGTATATTGGATTCTTTAGTTTGTTAGCTACGGTTATTATCATGAAGTTCTCAATTTGGTTCATTCCAAGTGTGGATGATTTCGCAAATGATTCAATAGCTACAATATTTAATATGTTGCCTAGAATTGCATTAGGTAGTTTGTCAGCATATATTGTTAGTCAACTGTTTGATGTGTACATGTTCCAAAAAATCAGATCAAAACTTCCAGGTGATAAATATTTATGGGTTAGAAATAATGGTTCTACCTTAATAAGCCAATTAATCGATACATCAATCTTTGTTCCAATAGCATTTATTGGTGAATTTCCAAATGATATTATCTTAGATATTTTTATAACAACTTATTTAATTAAGGTAATAGTTGCTTTCATGGATACTCCATTTATTTACTTAATGAAGAAAATCAAGCCATTACAAGAATGAATTTAGTGAACTATTCAATTTTGAGTAGTTCTTTTTTTTGATAAAAAGGCAAACCATACAAATAACTTAAAAAGGCAGCGAATGGAATCCAAAAGATCATATAATACCATTTTGAGACTTCGTATAAATCGTTTAATGGAGTTCCACTAACTGCGGGGTGCATTGTATAAAACATATTTAATTCTTCAGGTTTATTAACCAATAGATTGATTATAGTCATGATAAATGTTAAAGAAAATGTAACATAGAAGAAAAATTTCCAATCTTCTTTTACAATCTTATAATCATATACTTTCATCATATAGAAAGCTGATGCAATTATTCCAGTATGTCTAAAGAAAAACTGATAGAAATTGTATTTTTCTGGACCTTCCATAACAGTTGGACCAAGTAATGAAAGTAATGCTCCAAAACCCCAAAAGAAGGTAAGTTTAAACAATGTCTTATTTTTCGTTATCAATGTCAGTCCCCCAAGGAATGTAGCATATCCACATGTTGCTACTGGTAAATAGTGATACCATTCCATGTTTAAAGAATATGAATACATCCACAGATTAATATTCGTAAAAATTAAAGATACCCCAAAAAGAATTCTTATAAAGTTCTCATATTTCAGTGATTTCAATAGATGACCATATCTAAGTAATAGGGTTAAAAAGGCAATTATAATTATAAGAGAAATAATATGGGTCAACGAAAACATTTGGAAATTTGACGTAGATTCATCCGGAATTCTTGTAAAAAAGACTATAATGATATTCATCTGACACCGCCTGACTATATTAATTAAAAATATATAGATTGACTAAAACTTATTATATTTATTATATATTAAATAGAAAATAAAAACAAAAGATTGTAAACGCTAACATAGTAATGTATAATATTTTTGGAATAAAAATCAATTATTATCTGGAGGAAAATATGGACAGAAAATATGTAGCGCCACCTTATCGCATTAAGATGGTCGAACCAATTAAAATGACAACTAAAGAAGAAAGAATTGTGTATTTGAAAACTGCAGGATATAATCCTTTCTCTTTGAGAAGTGAGGATGTTTATATAGATTTACTCACAGATAGCGGAACTGGAGCTATGAGCCATTTTCAATGGGCTGCTTTAATGCAAGGTGATGAAGCTTATGCTGGCTCTAGAAGCTTTTATAAGTTTGAAAAAGTAGTGAAAGACATTACAGGATATAATTATGTTATCCCAGCGCATCAAGGACGAGGGGCTGAGCAAGTTGCTTTACCACAATTAGTCAATAAAAAGGGTATGTATTTCATATCTAATATGCATTTTGATACAACAAGAGCTCATGTTGAAATGGCAGGAGCTAGAGCGCTAGATTGTGTAATTGATGAGTGTTTTGATACAGAAAACTATCATCCTTTCAAAGGTAATTTTGATTTAATCAGGTTAGAAGAATTAATCCTTGAAAAAGGAAAAAAGAATATTGCTGGAATTATCTTCACAATTACTAACAATAGTGCAGGTGGACAACCAGTAAGTATGGAAAATTTGAATAAAGTTACTGAAATTGCTAACAAAAACAATATAACTATTATTATTGATGGAGCAAGATACGCAGAAAACGCTTATTTCGTAAAAACCAGAGAAAAAGGATACGAAAACAAATCAATAAGAGAAATAGCTAGAGAAGTATTTGATTTAGCAGATATATGTTTAATGAGTAGTAAAAAAGATGGGTTAAGTAATATTGGAGGGTTTATAGCTATTAAAAACGACACTGATTTCTACAATAAATGTAGGACTTATATAGTTCCGATGGAAGGATTCCCTACTTATGGTGGCCTTGCAGGTAGAGATATGGAAGCACTAAGTGTTGGACTTCAAGAAGCTTTAGAGGAAGATTATTTACAACACCGCTTAGATCAAGTAAGATATTTAGGTGACAAATTGAGAGATGCTGGAGTACCAATACAATACCCTACTGGGGGGCATGCTGTTTTTGTTGATTGCAAAAAGTTTGTGCCACATATTCCTTATTATGAATTTCCAGCTCAGAGTGTTACCAATGCAGTTTATATTGAAGCTGGAGTTAGAGCAGTAGAAATTGGTTCTTTCTTACTCGGAAGAGATCCAGATACTGGAAAAAATCTAGAAAGTCCACTGGAATTAATGAGATTGACAATACCAAGAAGGACTTATACATATAAACATTTAGATGTTGTAGCTGACGCAGTAATTGAAGTATTTAAAAATAGAGATTCACTTGTAGGATTAGGATTTGATTATGAACCACCAGTTCTAAGACACTTTACTGCAAAACTGAGACCATTAAAATAATAAAAATAAAGCTGACAAGAAATTGTCTGCTTTTGTTTGTTTTAGTCTTTATTTAACCGTTGTTAATGAACATACTGTCACCAAAACTAAAAAATCTATATTTTTCATTAATCGCTTCTTTATAGGCTTTAGTGATGTTTTCTTTTCCTGCAAGTGCACTTACTAACATTAACAAAGTTGATTTTGGTAAGTGAAAATTAGTAATTAATGCATCTGCAGATTTAAAAGTGTAACCTGGATATATGAATATATCGCTCCATGCAGAGACTTCTCGAAAGTTATCATAATCTCTAAGTATAGTTTCAAGAGTTCTTAAAGAAGTAGTTCCAACCGCAATAATCTTATTATTATTAGATTTAGCGTTATTTAAGATGTCAGCATTTTCTTTAGTCATTTGATAGAATTCACTGTGCATATGATGATCTTCTACTGCATCTACTTGAACAGGTCTAAAAGTTCCAAGTCCAACATGAAGAGTTATGTAAGCAATTTTTACTTTTTTAAGATTGATTCTTTTTAGTAAATCTTTTGTGAAATGAAGTCCTGCTGTTGGTGCTGCTGCACTTCCCTTATATTTGTTATATACAGTTTGATATCTATTTTGGTCAATTAATTTCTCATGAATATATGGAGGAAGAGGCATTTCACCAAGTTGGTCAATAATTTCGTAAAAAACTCCTTCATAAATCATTTCAAAATCTCTGATTCCTTCATCATAAACCATTGTACATCTTGCTTTTAAAATTCCTTCACCAAAAGATATTACTGTACCTACACTAATTTTACGGGCTTTTTTGACCAGACATTGCCAAATATTATCATTTTGCTGTTTAAGTAGTAAAATTTCAATAGCTGCTAGTGTTTCTTCCTTGATTCCGAATAATCTTGCAGGTATTACAGATGTATCATTTAGTACCAATACATCCCCTTCATTTAAATAATCCACAATATTAGTAAAATGGTCATGTTTAATATTCCCGCTAGTTTTATTCAATATTAGTAGTCTAGAAGCACTTCTATTTTTAAGCGGTGTTTGTGCAATTAACTTTGTTGGTAGTACATAATCAAAGTCACTAACTTTCATTAAAATAACCTCGCATTATGAGTCTTTTTTAAATGTTTATATGCTTTTTCTGTAGCAACTCTACCTCTTTGAGTACGTTTTATGAATCCAATTTGTAGCAAATAGGGTTCATATACATCTTCAATAGTAGTAGCTTCTTCCCCAATTGAGGCCGCTAAACTCTCGACACCTACTGGTCCACCTTCGAATTTTTCGATTATTCCTAGTAAATAGTCATGATCTTTTGAATCAAGTCCTATTTCATCAATATGAAGCTTCCCTAATGCTAATTTACAAATGTCCATACTTATGATTCCGTCATTCAAAACATCAGCGAAATCTCTTACTCTTCTAAATAGTCTATTGGTAATTCTCGGCGTACCTCTGCTTCTTCTTGCAATTTCAAACAAAGCATCTTTATGAATTTCACATTCGAAAATTTTTGATGTTCTTTCACAAATTTGTTCTAGTTCTGATTCATTATAAAATTCTAATTTATGGACAACACCAAATCTATCTCTTAACGGTGCGCTTAAGTCTCCATATCTTGTTGTAGCACCTACAAGAGTGAATGGTGGTAAATCTACTCTAATTGACTTAGAAGTTGTGTCTCTTCCAACAATAATATCAATAACAAAATCTTCCATAGCTGGATACAAAATTTCTTCAACAATTCTAGGCAATCTATGGATCTCATCTATAAATAAAATGTCCCCTGGTTCTAGGCTTGTTAATATGACTGCTAAGTCTCCACTTTTTTCAATTGAAGGACCGCTTGTTACTTTTATGTTAACTCCTATTTCATTGGCTATTATATTGGCTAATGTCGTTTTTCCAAGTCCAGGTGGTCCATATAAAAGGACATGATCTAATGCTTCATTTCTATTCTTTGCTGCGCGAATAAAAATATCCATCATTTCTTTCACTTTATTTTGTCCAATATACTCTTTTAAAAACTTTGGTCTCAAAGACAAAATTTCTATGTCTTCTTCAAGTATTTCGTTAGTTAGAATTTTATTTTCCATTTTTGAACACCTCATAAAAATTATACATTAAACACAGATTTTTACAAAATCATTTTTGAAATTATATATATATAATATATAAATATTGTATTACGTTTTAATATATGATAGAATTATGACAGGAAATGGCTGTTTCATCGCATTTAGGAGGTGCTGTATTTTGAAGAATAAAGATTTGAAGAGTTTTGATATAGCATCTTATGATGTTGAGATCGAATATAATTCTAAAATAGCACCAATTGTTAAGAAAATTAGTAAATTAAATAGTAGTCATGATAACAAGTCTATGAAATCACATAAAGACTTTTTATCTAAAGAAAAAAAATCAAGAGAAGATCTTAATATTCTAAGTGAAAAAACAGAACTTAAATTGCAAAGAATCGAAAAAGCTGTTGAAAATAAACTTATTAAGTTAAGAACTAAGGATCAAAGAATTAAAAAAGAGTTTAAAATATATAAAACTGATGAAAAAGCAAAAAATGTTATTAGAGTCGAAGAAATTAACCAAATTATTAAAGAACTAAATTCTTCTGAAATAGTTGATACTAATAAAGTTCAGACTAGATATAGAGAAAACGTAAAATCCTATGTTGAAAAGCTAGATATATACAATAATAACTTTGAGAATAACCATAAGATACATATAAAGCAAATAAAAGAATATTCTGACTTATTAAATAAAAAGTTAGCAGACATAGACAAATTAAAAACCTCTTTAGATAAGGATATTTCTGAGAAGTTACAATCCTATTTGGAAACAAAAGGGATTATAAAGGACAATATTAATGTATCACTGGCAGAAACTGAAAAACATTTAAATGCAGACACTACTAATATCAAAAAAGTATCTAATTTAAAAGTAAAAGAGATTAAAAAAGAAATTGATATTCTTCAAGACAAACACAAAAAAAGATTTAAAGAATATATTTTACATATCGAAGAACAAATCGAGACCATTAAAAATGATTATGAAGCGAGAAAAGAATTGGTTATGAAGGATCTTCAAATTAATGTAGACAAGCTAGATTTGGCTAAGGAAGATGAAATTGAGAACCAGTCAAAAAACACAAAAAAGACAATTAGAATGAAAATAGAATTATTTAATCTACGAGCTTCTACTACTTTAAAGTATGAAGAACGTATTTTGAATGAGAAAATAGTTTTGTTGGAAGATGAAGTAACTCTATTGAACCGAACTTTATCAAACGAGTTAGAAAATCTTGAAAAACTGGAGATTTTCTTGTTGAATGATCAAAATGAAATTAAAGACACTGGAGATTATTTTAAGGATCTTAATATTTTGACTAAACAGGAATTGAATAATTTTGAACTTTCTAATAATGAGTACTTAATTAAAAATGAGCGTTTAAAAACGGAGTTCATCAGTAAGTACACAGATTTATTCGATAAATTTAAACAAAGCTTGTTATCTCTAAATAAGTCATCAATTGAACAATTGACTGTTATTAACCAAGAAATAGACGAGATTAATAAATTTTTAGACACATCAGAACCATTAAGAGATATTGAAGAAAGTAACTTGCGTGAAAAGATTGAAGTTACTGAGATAAAAGAACGATATAACATTAAACACGCTAAGCAAAAACATGAGTTAAAGATTCTGAGTAAAGAACTTGATAATAATATTTTATTTGAAGAAATGAATGTTAAGAATGAATTATTAGATAATAATAAGAATATTACTGATGTTAAAAATAAAGAAATTTTGGATAAAGCTAATGAAATAGCGAAACTAAAACATAGCAAAGCAAATGAATTATATAAACTTAGATTAAATAGCACTAAATTAGAACAAAACATCTTAAAAAGCAGCTTTACCACTGAATTAGAAGTATATGATCTTGAAAAATCTATTACCAGATTTGAAGTACAAAAGGACGATGTTCTTATTTCAAAAGAAATAACTAACAATATGATAAACATAGAAAAAGAAGCAGACTACAAAATAGAAGTAATAAATAACCATCTAGAAGAAGATTTACTTAAATTTACAGAGCAAGTTACTCTCTTGAATAACAAACAAGAGGCTTTTTCGTCTAATATTGACTTACAAATTTCAAAAGAAAAAATAAACAGTGAAAAACAAGTGAATAAAATTATAGATGAAATTGCACTTAAGTATTCTAGAATAGATGAAGCATTTGAAAGAGAAATTAAGGAACCAAAAATAAATGTAATTAAATCTGAAGCAATCATTAATGAAAGACTCAGTAAGTTAGAAGTAGATGATGATATTTTTAGTGACTTCATAAGAGAAACTACTGAAGCTTTATTGGATAAAAATTTATCAATCTATCAAATTATGGAACTAACAGTGAAGAATCCTTTCATTTATAATAATTCTTCAAAATATATTCAAAAAACTTTTGTAGCCCTAATTGAAGCTAACAAATTTATGAACGAACTACAAAAAAGACCAATAGTTAATAAGATTTCTTCTTCTACTGACCAAAGTGAGAATAAGAAATTTAACAAACAATTATCAAAACTAGATGGAGAATTAAATAAGAAACTATCTTTAATTAATTCATCTATAAAAGAAAAAGAATTATTGATAAAGAATCAAATAAAATCAGATTTAATCAAACTATCTAAACAAAAAACAGACAATATCGATACATTAAGAGGAATGATTCTTGATATTCTTGAATCATGTTTCTTATCATTAAAGGATATTAAGAAGGATATCGTTAAAGAGACTTCTGTTTTGTATTTTCCATTACTTAAATTAGACAAAGAGATAATTAAAAATGGAGAGTTAAATGCTTTAAAAGCAAAGAACTTACTTGAAATTGAAAAGAATGAAAAAATTGCTCCAGTTGAAAGACAGTCAGTTGACCTTATTGAACAATTAAATTTAAGCAAGCAAAGCAATTATGACGAACTCGAAGCTGAAAAAAAAGAATTCACAGATCAAGTTGATGGTCTGAAACAAAAAGCTTTATCTGAAATACAGGAAATAGACGAAGAAAGAACAAAACTTATTGAATCTAAACAAGAACAACTAAGAATAATTGAAGAGTCTGAAGAAGCGAAAATTACGAAACAAATGGAGCTTCTAGATGCTAAGAAGTTAAAAATGACTACTGGTTATGAGGATGCTTTACTAAAACTCCAAGGAAAAGACGAAGAAGCAAAAAAGATATACGATTATGAAAATAAAATATACGAAATAGCTTTGGAAACTGCTACTTCAAGATTTAATGATGCTAATCTAAAAACTGAAAATGCTAATCAAATGAATATAAATGAAAACAATCAAAATATAGAAAAGATAAAACAAGACACTAAAAAGTACTTTATGGAGCTCAATAAAGATCTTCTTAATCTTACTAACCAATTCGAGAAAAACATCTTCACAACAAGACCTAGACTTGAAGAATCAATTGGTGATGCTCAAAAAGCCATTGAAAAAGAGGTTGCTATAAAAGAGAAAAGACTTTCAGATTTATTAGAGACACATTCTGAAATAACTCAATCACTGGAGAATGACCTCTTCAATTCATTCCAGGATGGCTATGAAAATTTGATGTTAAATTTAAACAATTATTTGGAACAATATAAAGAAATTGGCGATAATTATATCGCTTCAAATAACGCTTCAAACGTTGTTATCTCAGATAATAACATTGCTTTATCTAACTCATTATTTGAATTAGGAAGTAAGAAGTACAAAATTACATTGGAAAAAATTACCGAAATAAACACTAAGATTATTTAGAAAGGAGGATTACTATGGCAAAAGACCTTAAGAGTAACTTACCTAAAGTTATTTCCAAAGCCAACAGAGAAATATCGACAATTATTGAAAATGATATTGTTTCTGAATCTAAACTGTTGAAAGAGCTTGTTGATCAGGTATTAAGTGCAAATTTAGATGTTAAAAAGAAAAATAATCAAAGAATTACAGAAACAAAAAGAAAATTATCAGAACTAGATAAAAGCATAAACGATTTAACTAGTAAAATAGATTTAGTAGATCGTGAAACTGTTATTCAGCAATTAAATGAAATGATTGATGCAGAAAATAAAATATTTACTGCTCGTCAAGAAATTCGTTTCTTTGACAATGAAAAAACACCAGAAAGACTAGATAGTCTAGACTCAATATACAATGAATTAATAACTTCTATTCAAAAAGTTAATACATATGAAGATAGTTTCCGCGAAGGATTATTGCATAGTAATGAACTTCTTTTCAATAGACAACACTATTTCACCAAAGAAGCTATAAAAATTATGGACGAGTTATTTGATACTAAAAAACAATACGTTTTTGATGAACTAGAAAAGCTTCAAGAATTAATAATAAAAATTGAATCAATGGAAACTGATTTTTATACATACATAGATAAAAATCTTCAAGAGTGTTTATCACTTAGTGAAGCATCTACTTCTGTTTTTACAGATATAGACGATGATGTTTTTATAAGTGAAAAAATACAAATAAATCATGAGAACACATTAGTTGAAATAAATAATAATTCAGATTTAATAAAAGATAAATTCGAATTAGATAAAGTCGAAATTGACCAATTTTACCTTGATTACGAGGGTTCTGTAAAAGATAAGATAGAAGCTACCCATCTTCAATTATTAGATCAGGAAAAGCACCAGCAAGAGCTAATAGATGATAAATTAAAAGACATTAGACTTCAAATCATTCATGCTGAAAAGAAGAATAATATCTCACAGGTTCAAAAATTGATGAAACAATTTGATAAAGTAGAAAGATCAAAGTCTTCAAAGGTTACCAAACAAATTTCTAAAGAAGCCGGTTCTATTACAAAAAAAATTAAAAGAAAGACATTGGATCAACTTCAAGCACTTGAACTTAAGTACATTACTGATCTAAACAAAAATGAACATTCTTTATTTTTAGAGAATATAAAATTTGAAGAAGCTAAAATTCTCTACAAAATTAAATCAGACTTCACTGCTTTACAGGGAGATGTTGATGTTAATAAACAGAGACTAGCCAAACTGAAAGAGCTTTTAGATACAAAGCTAACAGTAATAAAAGAGCTTAATGGCTTAAAAATTGAATTAAGACAAGCCGAGTTACAAATTATGAAGGATAATGAGCTCTTAGAGCAATCTTTAATAACTTCCTTTAAAGATTTATTACTTGATTTAAAACAAGTTGAGAACTCTAGAATCGTAGCACTCAAAGAAAACATTAATAATCATAGTATCATTAAGATTGAACAAGAGTTTCAAGTTAAAAAAAGTATTGAATTAATTAAACTTGATCAAGAATTAATGGATATTGACAGATTAATTCTTAGAAAGAGAAATGAGACTTTTATTAAAAACGAAAAGATTAAAGAAGAAGCTAATTCAGAGATTATATATCAAGAATCTCTGATTGATATTGCAAAAAAAGAACATGAGCTTCAACTAATTAAAGTAAAGTCTCTATATGAGAACGAAAGAAGCTTATCAGAGGAACAAATTGATAGAGTTAACTTAGGAGTTAAGGTCAATGATGCTTTTGTTAAAACAACTCTTGAAAATCAACTGCTTTTTGCTTCACAACAAATCAGATGCGCAGAAAGCGAATATGAAATCAGAGTTGAAAGTATCAACCTAACACACGGACAAGAACTTGAATATGCAGGTAAGAAAATCAATTATTATAGACAAAAATATGAGTACGAAAAATCAAAAATTTCCAAAGACTTAGCTGATCAACTAGAAGATTTAAACTATAAACTTCTACTCTTCACTGATGATAAGGACAATAAAAGAATAAAGAAGAAAATTGAAAAACTTAATGCTACATATAATGAATTGATTGAAGAAATTGAAAAAGTTGAAAATGAAGATGTTGAGATTTCACGTTATGAAAAAGTTATCCAAGATGCCGATAGTAGAGCACATGAAGCTATTGAAGAAGCATTAAATCTCAAAGATAAAACTGTAGATTCATTTGAAATTTTATATGATCAAACGAAACAAAAGTATGATCTTATCAAAGAAACTGACCAAACTGAAGACACCAAAGGAATAATGCCTGTTCTCAATAATACGGCTGTTTCTAGTGCAAATAATCGTCTTCAAAAAGCGATTAAAGAAGCAAACGAACTATATAAAGAAAAAATAGCATCTCCAGCTCATGTAATTTCTGATACCAAGAAGATGCTAGAGTCCTTCACAAGCAGCAAGGAATCTGAAGAATACATTGAAGAACAAAAAGATCTTAAAAAACATGCGATTAAAACCCACACACAGTTCATTAATGAACTTGAAGAGGAAAAAGAAAGACTTCTTCTTGTCGTTGATGAAGAACTTCAAAATGTCAAAGAAGATAATACAATAGAACTAAAAAATCTTGAAACAGATATCATCACTGATGTTACTTATCGAAATGAAAAGGACATCGAGAGCGATTACTTTGGCTTATTCAAAAAAGAGACTGACATTTACACAGGATATACTATGGAAGTAAGTAATTTAAGAGATAAAAGATTAGTAGAACACACTAAACTTGCTAAGGATACTCATGCAATGATTAAACAAACCTTTAAACCATACAAAAAGTATATCAGATTTGCTTCAAAAGGATTGAACTCAAAGAAAAAAGATCTAACAAAAGATTTTAACAAAAAACTTAGTAGATCGAAAAGCGAAGTTCAAAGTAAATATCGTAAACTTATAGGTAATATATAAAAAAAACCATCCTCGGATGGTTTTTTTTATGTGATAGTAAGATTTTTAACCCATTTGTAGCTGAAGAATCTCCAAAGTAGTAAAAACAACTTAATAATTTCTTCAACATTAACAATAGCAACTATCCAATATATAGGTAATGTACTATAGATACTTAAAATAAATGCAAGTGGAACACCAATAAGCCACAATGGACCAATTTCGGCTAAGAGTGAGTATACTGTATCTCCACCAGATCTTAAAGTACCAACAATTTGTAGTGCATTTGTAAATTTAATAGGAATATAGAAACTAAATACTTTTAAAATTAATGAAATGTTAGATAAAACATTATGTGGTAAATTTTTAAACATGGATGCAATTGAATCACTAAAAACAAATAGAAGCACTCCAAAAACAATTCCAGCTACAACCCCTAATTTAGTAAAGTTAAGTCCCCACTTCTTAGCAAGTTCTAACTTATTTTCTCCAAGTTTTTTACCAAGCATTATAGCGCAAGCACTACTAAGACCTGCATTAAATGACCAAAACAATCCCATTATTAGATTACTAATTACAATACTTGATATGATTTCTTCACCAATGAAGGCATATGCAATCAGATAAAAACTCATTCCTAAACCCCAAATAGTTTCATTGATAGCTACAGGCAATGCTTTTTTGAATAATTTTTTAATGAAATCGCGGGTTATATTTTTATATTCAATAAATTTAATTCTGAATACTTCTTCTTTTGAAAAAATTAAATAACCAATTAGAAGTATTGCACCTAAACTACTTGAAATTGTAGTTGCAAGTGCCGCTCCTCTAACTCCCATAGCGGCAAATCCTAAGTTACCATTGATAAGAACATAATTTAACAATGTGTTTAATGCAACAACTGAAACGGCAACCATTTGTGGATAACCTACTTTTTCAACACTTCTCATTAACATTCCAATTGCGAATGTAATTGTCATTGAGAAATATGAGAATGCAGCTATTTTAAGATAATCTGATCCATATTGTTTGAACGACTCACTTGTTGATGTGAGTGTATTATGATCAAATATACCTATTAATACTTTTGGAGCAAAAAAGGCAAATGTGAAAAACAATAAAGATATAATTGCTCCTATTATTAAAGTGATAATAAACACTTTGTGTATATTATTTATTTCCTTACTTCCCCAGTATTGGGCAATAAAGATAGCAAGCCCACTAAAGAAACCAAATTCTATCATAATTAATAGAAATGCGAAGTTGGCACTTACTCCAACTGCTTCAACTGCTAAATTCCCTAAATTTGATACCATAAACATATCAATAATACCAAGTAAACTAGTCATTAATTGTGCTAAAGCAATAGGTGTACCTATCAAGATTGCTTTCCGGATAAAAAATTCATTGCTGTTCTCATCAAGTAAACTATGCGACATTTATTTTAAGTCCTTTAAGAAACTTGTACCATAACTTGCTCTTTTTGTTTTAAAGTTTTCCGATATTGTTGCTCCAATATCTGCAAATGATTCTCGTATTGGTAATGATCCCCCTGATATTCCTTTAGAATAAGCTAATAATGGAACATATTCTCTTGTATGATCTGTTCCAGGTGCAGTTGGGTCATTACCATGATCTGCTGTAATTATAATTAAATCATCTTTATGCATCTTTTCCATTAATTCACCTAGTTGAACATCAAATTCTTCTAAAGACTTCTTATAACCAATTGGATCTCTTCTATGGCCAAATAAGGCATCAAAGTCAACTAAATTGATATATGCTAGTCCTAGAAAGGCTTTATCAGCATATTTAATATAGTTTTCCATGCCATGGGCATTCGATTTTTGTTTATAATATTCTGTGATTCCCTCAGAATCATATATATCAACTATTTTACCAAACGAAACAACATCATATCCTGCCTCTTTTAAATGAACTAAAGCAGTATCTTCAAATGGTTTCAAGGCATAATCATGTCTGTTTGGTGTTCTTTTGAATTCACCGATTTTATTTCCAAGGAATGGTCTAGCAATTATTCTTCCAACTTTCCATTCTTCTTTCATTGTTAATTCTCTTGCGATTTCACAAGCTTTATAAAGTTCATCAAGACCTACTTTTTCTTCATGTGCTGCGATTTGAAGAACGCTATCAGCAGATGTATAAACAATTAAATCTCCTGTTTCTAGTTGATGTTCTCCATATTCATCTAAAATTACAGTACCACTGCTTGCTTTATTACCAACTACTTTACGACCAGTTCTTCTTTCAAGCTCGTCAATTAGCTCCTTAGGAAAACCTGTTTCAGTAAAAGTAATAAATGGTGAAACTATTTTTAGTCCCATAATTTCCCAGTGACCTGTCAAAGTATCTTTTCCAACACTCATTTCTTTCATTTTTGAGTAATACCCTGTTGGATTTTCGTTTTTACTTACCCCTGCAATATCGGTCAAGTTTCCGTAACCTAATTTTTGCATATTAGGTAGGTATAAAGGTCCAGCTGCCTCACCTATATGTTTGATTGTATTTGAGCCTTCATCACCATATTTTGTTGCATCTGGCAGGGCTCCACATCCTACACTGTCAATTACTATTAAAAATATTCTTTTAAACATTATAATTCCTCCTCGTTTTTTGCACGAGGATGAAATTCCTCGTAAACACTTTTTAATTTCTTTTTACTTATGTGTGTATAAATTTGAGTAGTTGATATATCTTCATGCCCTAGTAATTCCTGCACCATTCTTAGATTCACTCCATTTTCAAGTAAATGAGAAGCAAAACTATGTCTTAGGGTATGAGGGCTTACATCTTTTGTAATACCAGCCTTTAAAGCTAACTTCTTTAATACTTTATAGAAACCAACTCGGCTGATTGAAGAACCTCTACTGTTAACAAAAACAATGTCACCAGGTATTTTTTTAAGTTTTGGTCTTCCCTTATCCAAATATCTTCTTAATGAATATCTTCCTTCTTCTCCTAATGGAACAATTCTTTCTTTGTTCCCTTTTCCAAGAACATTTAAGAATCCCATATTTAAATGTAAATCGCCTAGTTTAATACCAATTAGTTCTGAAATCCTAAGCCCACTTCCGTAAAGCAGCTCAAGCATGGCTCTATTTCTAAGTTCAAGTGGTTCATCACCGTCAGCCGCTATCATCAGTGCTTCAACTTCTTCTACAGATAGTATTTGAGGCAACCTTTGTTCTTTTTTAGGTAAACTTACTCCAAGAGACACGTTGCTAGTAATCAATTTCTCTAATAGAAGATATTTATGAAATGATCTAACTGCACTCATTTTCCTAGAGATGCTAGAAGCAGTGTTATGTTTTCTCTTCAATCTTCCAATGAAATTACGAATATGTTGTTTTGTAATCTTTTCGGGGTCATTTAACATGTAATTTTTAACTAAAAACTCAATATATTCTACTAAATCTGACATATATGATTTGATTGAGTTTTCACTTAAACCTTTCGTTATTTTTAAATAATACTCATATTCTTTAAGTAATCTTTTTAACATGGTTTCCCCTCCTAAAAGATTGAAAAGACTATGTTTCCAAGTAAAAGTCCTTTTCTTGTGAAGAACAATTGATCTTCTTCGATTTTTAGTAACTTCTTATCAATAAAATCATTGATTTCAGGGTATATATTAAGTAAATCTATATTGAATTTCTTGTTTACATGAATTATGTTAACTCCTTTTAGTAAACGCAATCCCATTATTAATTCTTCTCTTAATGGTTCGATTTCATGTGTTTCTCTATGGGGATATCCATCTTCTTTAAGCGATTTTATATACCCATTAACACTTCTGATATTTGAAAATCTTTTACCATTATAAAGAGAATGTGATCCACTACCAAGTCCTAAATAGTCTTTATTTTCCCAATAAACTTTATTATGAATAGATTCATAACCGAATTTTGAAAAATTACTAATCTCATAGTGATTCAACTTGTTTTTTGTTAGTACATCTATCACTCTATTATACATTATTGCTTCAATATCTTCGTCATTCATGCTTATGAGTTTTTTTCGATATAAATAGTGTAATTTTGTCTTCTCTTCAAGAATTAAAGAATAATAGGAAATATGTTTGATTGGTAATTTTAATACTTCTTGTAAATCAATTTCTAATTCTTCTTCTGTTTGGTTGATTAAAGAAAACATTAGGTCAACATTGATATTATTAATACCACATTCAATAAGGTTATTAATGCCATTTACAACGTCAATTTTGTTATGAGTTCTTCCTAAAAACTTTAGATGATTTTCATTAAATGTTTGAACCCCAATACTTACTCTATTAATTCCATGTTTTTTTATGAGTTTAGAAAATTCTAGAGAAATATCATTAGGATTAGTTTCAATCGTAAACTCGATTAATTGTTTTATATTGATTAACTCATGAATCTTATTGAAAAGTAGTTCTAAAAGTTCACTTGGTAAACTAGAAGGTGTTCCACCACCAATGTAAATTGTTTTTAAGTCATTATATTCATATTTGTGATTATCTAATTCCATTATTAGGGAATCTATGTACTTTTTCTTCTTGTCAAAGGATGCGATTTCTTTATGAAAATCGCAGTACGTACACACTTTATCACAAAATGGTATATGGATATAAATAGCAGTTAACATAATCACACCTCGTAAACTATTCTATCACATAAATCGCTATTTATGGAGATAATTTTCCTAAAAATGTGATATTTTTATATTTATATTTTGCGAATAATTCTTCATACTACTCTCACAGCATTTTCATTTGGATAACATATTATATTGATATAATATTTTTATAAAAGTTAAAGGAGGTTAAAAAAATGAAAAAGATATTATCAATTGGATTAACTTTGTTACTTATATCTGGACTTTCAGCATGTAGTGATGAGGATTATCTTGAAACAATAAGTGATACTGCAGATAATAATGAAGAAATTTTGATTAGTGATACAGACAACAATATGATACCACTACTTGAAGATTTAACTTGGGGAGCAAGTGCTGCTTTAAGTTCACAAGTATTAAGTTTAGAAGACATGTTGTTATATGCTATTCAAGACGAATATTCAGCTAGAGCAGAATATGAGTATATAATAAGTAACTTTGATATAACAAAACCTTTCACAAATATAATAAAAGCTGAAAACACACACGTTGATTTACTATTACCCCTATTTGATATTTATGAACTTACTGTTCCAGATGACACTGCAACTGATCATTTGATTGAGATTGAAAGCATATATGAAGCTTTTGAAACGGGAGTTTATGCTGAAATTCTGAATATTGACATGTACAACTACTTTTTGGAAGGTGATCTACCTGAGGATATTAAAGCAGTTTTTATATCTTTACGAGATGCTTCGATGAACCATCTAGATGCATTTGAAAAAAATCTAGCTAAACTACAATAAGTTATTTTAGTATAAGAAAAGCCCTAAATAGAGACCACTGAAAAAGTCTATGAGAAAATCATAGGCTTTTCTTATATTCAGAAAAAGTTATACACATTTGGGGATAACTTTATCACTTTACGGCTCTGTTATGCTGTTAATCACTAGATAAGTGTAGTATAATAGTAGTATAGGCGGTGGTTTTATGTTAAAAACACAAACACAATTAAATATCAGTGAATTTTCTAGATTATATGATATTTTAGTAACCGAAGATAATGAACTAAGACAAATCAACGAACTGATTGATTTCAGTTTTGTCCATGATGAACTTAAAAATAAATATAGTGCCACTATGGGTAGAGGTGCTGTTGATCCAATCATGATGTTTAAATATTTATTGTTAAAAGCGATGTATCCAGTTAGTGATGTTGGATTGGTTAAACGTGCTTTTACTGACATGTCATATAAATATTTCTTAGGACTTAACCCTGAAGACCCTGTCATTGAATCGTCTACTCTAACGAAGTTTAGAAGAAATAGATTAAAGGATACAGATATATTGGATTTACTTATTGGAAAAACTGTCACTATTGCCAAAGAACACGGCCTTTTAAAGAGTAAAACTATTATTGTTGATTCTACTCATTCGAATGCTAGATATAACCAAAAGTCACCTCTTCAAGCACTTCAAAAATTATCTAAGACATTACGTAAAAATGTCTATAAGATTGATAAATCTATGAAAGATAAAATGCCAAAGAAACCAAGTAATGGTTTATTAGAATCAGAAATGACATATACTAAAAAACTTTGTAATATACTTCGTAAAGATGAACGTTTAATGTTTTATGGACACGTTAGAGAAGGTGTTGATTATTTGGACGAAGTGATCGATGATCACATGTATGAACTTCAGTTATCAAAAGATGAAGACGCTAAAGTAGGCCATAAAAATGCTGATACACATTTCTTTGGATATAAAACTCATATCGCTATGAGTGATGAAAGAATCATCACTGCCGCGACAGTTACTTCTGGTGAGAAACATGACGGTAAACAATTAGAGGCTCTAGTTGAAAAGTCTAGAGAAGCTGGAATGGAAGTTGAATCTGTTATTGCTGATGCTGCTTACTCTGAATCAGATAATATTGAACTTGCTAATACTGATGATAATTTTAAACTGTATTCTAGACTTAGTCGTACTGTAAGTGTAGGAAATAAACGTAAAGTTGAAGGCTTCTTCTATAATAAAGATGCAGGTATGTATGTTTGTCCTGAAGGTCATATGGCTATTCGTAAAGCTGTGAAGGGTAAAAAGAAACATAAAGAAGAAGGTAAAACTATGGTTGAAACTTACTTCTTTGATATTGAAAAATGTAAAATTTGTCATTTAAAAGGCGTTTGTTATAAAGATGGTGCTGACTCAAAATCATATTCTGTTTCTATTAAATCAAATATCCACAAAAACCATATGGAGTTTCAGGAGACCGAAGAATTTAAACAAAAGATGAAAGCTCGATATAAAATCGAAGCTAAAAACGCAGAACTTAAAAATTCCCATGCATTCGGCCAAGCCGATTCGCATGGTGTTTTAGGCATGAATCTTCAAGCTGCAACGACAATATTTGTAGTAAACATCAAAAGAATTATGAAACTAATGAAGTAATATTCATTGTTTCCTTTCGTTTTTAACGAAATCATACAAAAAAGAGATAAATCTCTCTCAATGAGTTTTTATCTCTTTTATTATTACCTTAGTTTTTCAGTGGTCTCCTTATTGCATCTTTTTTACTATAAATAGTTAATGCTATGTACTATCTTGTAAGTTTAGATAGTTGAAATAATTTGAATTCAGACATCATTCCATCTGTTGCTAATTTATGAGCTAAGATATGAGGGCTAACATTATGTGCTTCCCATAGTTTTTTTGTACCCCAAATTTCATAGAACATAAACAAATTTGGATTGTTTCTATCTTGATGTAGAGAATACAATAAGCAACCTTCTTCTTTAAGAGTTGGTTCGATAATATTGAGAAGTGCTTGTTTAATAGTTTCTCTGTGTTCTTCTTTTGCTTCAATTTTTGCTACTAAAGTAAAATTATCTCTCATTTATATTCTCTCCTCTATCTTATTTTGTTTTATATGTTTTGACCAACTGCCTGGTTCTTACCTAATAATAGTATATAATAATAAAAAATTCTAGATAAATAATTTTTTTCTCCTTACATAATAGACACTATTTGTAATAGAAAACATATAATTATAAAACTTAATACTTTAGTATCTATTATTGAATTTATTATATATAATACTATAATATACATACACAGGAGGTAAAACATGTCTGAAACATGCGACTGCAATTTTACGAAAGACACTTTGATGGTGGACAAAGTAAGAGTAAAAGGATTTAGCCAAACACCACTTCCAATTGCATTTGATATAAAGTGTGAGTGTGGGACTGAATTTCAAATGACAAATCACGAAGGAAGATGTCCAAGTTGTGAAATGGTGTACGGAGTTACACCTTGCTCAGCAGAAGAAATATCAAATGTACAAGCTGCAGGAATTAACTATTAAAAACGTCATTTATGACGTTTTTTTATTTCAGAAATTTTTTACATTATTTCTTGGACTTTTTTCACTAAAATATATTGATATTATGAAACTAATTACTTGGCTTTTTTCACTGATTGTGTTACTATCTATGAGGTTAGGAGTGGTATCATGATTACAGTGTCAAATTTAGACTTAATTTTCTCAGATAAGAAATTATTTGAGGATGTAAATATAAAGTTCCTCCCAGGCAATTGCTACGGCGTTATTGGGGCAAATGGTGCAGGAAAATCAACGTTTCTTAAGGTTCTTTCAGGTGAAAAAGAATCAACAAAAGGAGACGTTTTTATTGATAAAGGAAAACGTATGGCTGTTTTAAAACAAGATCAGAATGAATACAATGATCATACGGCAATAGAGACAGTTATTATGGGGCATAACAGACTGTTTGACATAATGCAGGAAAAGGATGCTCTATATGCAAAAGATGTTTTCACAGATGAAGATGGTATGAAGAGCGCAGAACTTGAAATTGAGTTTGCTGAATTAGACGGATGGAACGCGGAATATGAGGCTGAAAAATTACTAAATGGACTTAAAGTTCAACAAGATAACTTTTATAAGAAGATGAGTGATATCTTACCAAAAGATAAAGTAAGAATTTTATTAGCTCAATCTCTGTTTGGATCGCCTGATATTCTTCTGCTTGATGAACCAACAAATAACTTAGACTTTGATGCAATTACATGGCTTGAAGAGTTTCTAATAAACTATGATAATACAGTTATAACTGTATCTCATGATAGACACTTTTTAAATAAAGTTTGTACTCATATGATTGATATTGATTTCTATCAAGCTAAATTATATCCTGGAAATTATGACTTTTGGCTTGAATCATCTCAACTTGTTCGTAAATTAATGACAAATAAAAATAAGAAAAAAGAAGAAAAGATAAAAGAACTAAAAGCATTCATTGCTAGATTTAGTGCGAATGCATCAAAATCATCTCAAGCTACTTCAAGAAAGAAGTCTTTGGATAAAATAAATCTAGAAGAAATTGTACCTTCTTCAAGGTTGTATCCATTTATTGGATTTGACATTGAAAAACCATTAGGTAAGGATGTATTGGTTATTGAAGATTTAAGCGCATCATTAGATGGCCGCAAAATATTTGAAAATGTTTCATTTGTAGTAAACCGTGGAGAAAAAATTGCTCTACTTGGTAAAAACGATTTAGCCAAATCAATTCTACTGAAAATACTCTCTGGAGAACATAGTCAAGACTCTGGTACAATTAAATGGGGGCAAACAGTAACAACTGCTTATTTGCCAGCAAATAATGATAGTTATTTCAAGAATAATGATGAAAATTTAATCCAATGGTTACAACAGTTTTCAAAAGATCCAGCCGAGTCTTACTTAAGAGGATTTCTTGGGAAAATGTTATTTAGTAATGACGAACCTTTAAAGAGTGTTAAGTATCTTAGTGGTGGAGAAAAAATGAGATGCATGTTCTCAAAACTAATGTTATCAGAAGCTAATACTCTGTTGATTGATCAACCAACAAATCACTTAGATTTAGAATCTATACAGTCAGTTAATAAAGGTTTTACGGAATTCAAAGGAGCACTTTTACTAACATCGCATGATCATAGACTGCTTAACACAGTTTGTAACAAAGCAGTTATTTTAGGAGATTTAGGTTCTCATACATTTGAAGGAACACTAGATGAGTACTTAGTAAACGAAAGAGTAAAAAGGATAGTAGAAGAATTATACATTAAAAAACAAGACTAATTAGGCACTGTTGTAAATTATACAATGGTGTTTTTTTGTATACTTTTTCGAAACATCATATTTAGTATAAGAGAAACGAAATAAATGTAAGCGTTAACTATTATATGTAATAATATTACATACTAAACAAGACTATTCTGAAAAGATTATTGACATTTACTCTTTAAACCCTTATAATAAAGCATAATACATATAAATATATATGAAAGAAAATTTCTTATTACAGCAAAGGGGTGTAATTAGTGGTTAAAAATAAAGATGTTGCAGTAAGAGCAGGGGTTTCTGTTGCTACTGTTTCTAGGGTAATGAATCAAAGTGGTTATGTAAAAGAAGAAACAAAGAATCTTGTTCTAAATGCTTTTAATGAACTTGCGAGTGATGACAAGATAATTGAACAATCGATTTCAAATAAGAAAAGTAATATTATTGGAGTTGTGATTCCAGATATATCTAATCCCTTTTTTGGAGAAGTAATAAAAGGTATATCAAGAGTTGCTGATAATTTTTCAGCAAGCTTACTTGTTTGTAATACAGAAGAACAAATAGGAAAAGAATTAAGATATTTAGAGATGTTTAAATCGCAAAATATTTTAGGACTAATCATCACTCCTAAAACGGACCAAGTAGAATATAATTCACAATATTTATATCAGCTTGAAGTTCTAGGTGTACCAATTGTTTTATTAGACCGTGGAATCAACTTGTCACACTTTAATTCTGTTTTTATCAATAATGTTTCAGGAGCATACGATGCTGTTAATGCTCTAATCGCAGAAGGGCATAAAGATATTGCGATAATTTCTGGACCAATGTCTTCTAAACCAGGACGTGAAAGATTTTATGGATATGAAAATTCCTTGAGAGTAAACAACATAGATATTAGAGAAGACTTAGTTTTTTATGGTGATTTTAAACTTGAAAGTGGATACGAGATAACGAAAAGAATTTTGCAACTTGAACAAAAACCTACTGCTATTTTTGCAGCAAACAATATGATGGCTCTTGGTTGTATTAAAGCGCTTATTGAAAATGGAGTATCAGTTCCTGGCGATATGGCATTCATCAGTTTTGATGATGTTGATATGTTTGAAATAATGAACCTAAATATTTCCACAATATCAAGACCAACTGAATTAATGGGAGAAGTTGCCGCGGAAATGTTGTTTGATTTAATTAAAAATAAGCAAGAAAAACAAACTTCAATAAAAGAAATATTACTTGAAACAAAACTTGTTTTAAGAGGATCTGAGAAACTGGTTATAAAATAAGGAGTTAGATAGTATGGATAAAAGAGATATTGAACAAATAGTCAGAAAAGAAATTATCAGCAGTGTGATGCAAACCCAAGATTTTATTATTGCGGGAAATTGGAAAATGCAAAAAACTAAGCAAGAAGTTAGTATTTTTTTAGACGACATTGCAGAACATGATTTCGGATTAAAAAATACAATTATTATAGCTCCTCCAAGTCCATATTTATATTTATTTGAAGATAAACTAAGATACAGTAATGTTCTTTATGGAGCGCAAAATTTCTATCCAAAAGAAAGCGGAGCATTTACAGGCGAATTATCTATTTCAATGATGTTAGATTTGGGTTGTAAATATGCCATTTGTGGACACTCAGAAAGAAGAACAATATTCAATGAGTGTAATGAGTTTGTTTCTGAAAAAGTTAGTGCCTGCATTCAAAATCAAATCAAGCCGATTTTATGTATTGGTGAAAATCTTGAACAAAGAAGAAGTAACAATTATAAAGATTTTTTAACAACTCAGATTAAAGAAGGGCTTTCTAAAATTAGTGGAAGCGAGTTATCAAAAGTTGTAATTGCTTATGAACCAATTTGGGCAATTGGAACAGGAGAAACAGCAACACCAAGTCAAGTAGAAGAAATTCATATCTTTTTAAGAAATTATCTAGTAAATGAATTTGGAAGTGAAATAGGGAAAGAAATTCCTTTATTATATGGTGGAAGCGTTAAGCCATCTAATGTAAAAGAACTTGCACTGGCTCAAAGCGTATCTGGATTCTTAATTGGTGGAGCAAGTTTAAATGCTCAAACATTTATAGAGATTAGTGATATTTTAAACGGAAAATAAGACGCAATAAAAATTTCTATAGAAAGGTTGTGAAATATGGAAATCAATAACTTCGACAAACTCGTAAAAACAGTTACGACAAACGTGTTAGAGAAGATTGATTTAAAAGATGATTTTAAGATCAATAAAAAATCTTGTTTAATTTTACTTCCTAATATGGGAATTGGAATTAAGGATTATATAAGCTATATAGTTAATGATTACCCTGGGTATCATCTATACTTAGGATCAAAAACAAAATTAGCTGATAATTTTTATAATAATCATGTAACTTATGTAAAATTCAGTTTAGATAATAGTGAACTGATGTTCTTACTTGATACTGTTGAATCAATCATTATCTTAGGACTTAAAGTAAGCCAGATGAAATCTTTAACCGAAACAAATGATATAGAAGACATAAATCATCTTATTCTAGGAAGTCTAATGACAAATAGAAAAGTACAAATCATAATGAATACAAATATTGCTATGTATAATAAGATTTCTAATACTGTGAAAGAAATAAGAAACATGGGAATAGATGTAGAAAATATTCAAGAAAACAAAAAATCAGAACTTGATAGAATTGAATTAATAACAGAAGACTACGTAATGAGCTTAAAACAAAAAAGACTAACAAAAATTGTTCTTGATAAGAGTCAATTAATTACTCCACTTGCAAAAGATAAATTACGTGAACTTAAAATAAGAATCCAATACAATGAGGAGGATAAATAATGAGCACTCAAGATCTAATCGAAAAATTAAGAGCTGAGATGGAAGAAAAGTATGGGAATAATGTTACTCAAAAACCACGTACAATATCAAGTAATTCTCAACTAGGTTGTTTTGAAGATGTTACAGATGCGATTTTGGCAGCAAAAGAATCTCAACAGCAACTAATGAAATTAACAATGAAAAAACGTGACGAAATTATTGCTGCTATGAGAAAAACAAGTATTGAAAATGCTGAAAAATTAGCTGTAATGGCTCATGAAGAAACAGGGTTTGGCAGAGTTGCTGATAAAATTATTAAAAATTTATTAGCTGCAGAAAAAACTCCAGGTACAGAGGATCTACATTCTCTTACATATACAGGAGACAATGGAATGACGCTTGTTGAACTTGCTCCATTTGGAGTAATTGGATCAATCACTCCATCAACAAACCCTAGTTCAACAGTTATTAATAATAGTATCAGTATGGTAGCTTCAGGAAACGGAGTAGTTTTTAACCCTCATCCTGGAGCAAAGAAAGTCTGTTTAGAAACAATATCTTTATTAAATAAAGCTATTAATGAAGTTGGTGGACCAAAAGAATTACTGACAGCGCCAATTAACCCAACAATGGACACAAGTAAAGTTATTATGACACATAAAGACGTTAGAATGCTTGCAGTTACTGGTGGGGAAGCAGTTGTAGAGGTTGCAATGAAAAGTGGTAAAAAATGTATTGCTGCTGGACCTGGTAACCCACCTATTATTGTTGATGAAACAGCAAACATTGAGAAAGCTGCTAATGATATAGTTAGAGGAGCAAGCTTTGATAATAATGTTTTATGTATCGCAGAAAAAGAAGCATTTATTGTAAATAGTGTGTTTAATGAACTTAGAAATGAAATGGTTAGAAACGGAGCATACGAACTTAAACATCATGAAATTGATATCGTCACAAAAGAAGTATTTACTAAAAATAAAAATGGTGAAACAGTTGTTAATAGAAATTATGTTGGGAAATGCGCTTCTGATATCTTAAAAGGATGTAATATCCCCGTTAACCAAGACATAAAACTAATTATTGCTGAAGTAAATGATAATCACCCATTTATTACTATTGAAATGTTAATGCCAGTTTTAGGACTAGTTAGAGTTTACTCAGTTGATGAAGCAATCGAAAAAGCAGTTATAGCTGAAAAAGGATACCATCATACAGCTATAATGCATTCAGAAAGTGTACCAAATCTTACAAAAGCAGCTCGAGCAATGGACACATCAATATTTGTTAAAAATGCACCATCATTCGCCGGAATTGGAATGGAAGGCGAAGGATTTACGACACTTACAATCGCAACTCCAACAGGAGAAGGTCTAACTTCTGCAAGAAGTTTTACCAGAATCAGAAGATGTATTTTAGCTGGTTCATTTAGAATTGTATAGTACATTACTAGTTAGGAGTGAGTAAGATGCCGCAAAATGATATTCAAAGAGTACAAGACGCTGGAATTGTCGGAGCTGGTGGAGCTGGGTTTCCTACACATGTTAAATTAAACAGCCAGTGTGACATAGTAATAATAAACGGTGCAGAATGTGAACCACTACTAAGAGTTGATCAACAATTGATGGAATTCTATAGTGAAGAAGTTGTAACGGGATTAAAAATAGCTATGAGAGTAACAGGAGCAAAAAAAGGAGTAATTGGTCTTAAAGGAAAATATAAGAATGCAATTACGAATCTTGAGAAAATAATTAGGAACGAAAGTTCAATTACTATAAAAGTAGTTGGAGATTATTATCCAGCAGGTGACGAACAACAACTTGTTTATGAAGTAACAAAAAAAGTTGTTCCACTAATGGGATTACCCCTTGATGTTGGTGCAGTTGTAATAAATGTAGCAACAGCAATTCACGTTGCAAGAGGAGTTCCGGTAACTGAAAGAGTTATAACAGTTGCAGGTGATGTAGAAACACCATTAACATTTAATGCATCAGTTGGGGTTCCATTCAGTGAATTAATTCAAGAGTGCGGTGGACCAACAGACTCCGAAAATTATCTATTACTAGTAGGTGGACCAATGATGGGCTTTGTAGAAGAAGATTGGGATACACCTGTTTCGAAAGTAACAGGTGGTATAATTATCTTACATAAAGATCATAGTCTAAGCGTTAAGAAAACAAGAAAGACAGAAACTGATTTACAATTAACAAAAGCAATTTGTTGTCAATGTAGTTATTGTACAGATATGTGTCCAAGATATATACTTGGTAAAAATACCGAACCACACAAAGTAATGAGAGGACTAGCAAATGAGGATCCAAATGCTCTAGGAGTAATATCTTCTGTTGTATCGTGTTGTGATTGTGGATTATGTACTTACTATGCTTGTCCAATGGACTTAGATCCAGGTAAAATTACTAATATGGTAAAACAAAGTTTACTTAAACTTGGTGCAAGAACTGAAAAAGAAGTACCATTTGAAGTAGAACCATTAAGAGAAAGTAAGAAAGTTCCAACAAAAAGATTGATTGCTAGACTTGAATTAGACCAATTTAATGTTGCAGCACCAATGGTTCATGAAATATTTAGTACAGATATTGTAAAAATATTGCTTAAACAACATATTGGAGTAAGTGCAACACCAACTGTAAAAGTTGGAGACATGGTATCAAAAGGAACTTTGATAGGATCATGTTATGATAAACTTGGAGCAAACGTTCATGCAAGCATTGATGGTGAAGTAGTAAAAATTACCAAAAAACATATAGAGATTCACGGCTAAGGAGGATTGATTATATGGAAGCATTTGGCATGATTGAAACTAATAGCATAGCTAGAGGAATAGAAGCAGGAGATTCAATAATCAAGACTGCTGATGTAACACTAGTTGCTGCGTATGCAGCATGTCCTGGTAAATACATCGTAATGGTACGTGGAGCAGTATCTGCTGTAAAAAGCGCAATTCAAGTTGGTGCTATATCAGCAGGAAAATCACTTATTAATGATATCGTAATCGCAAATATTCATGAACAAGTATTTGGAGCATTAAGTTGCTCAACAGAATTAAATCCAAAAGGAGCTGTTGGTATTATTGAAACATACTCTCTAGCAACAGCTGTATTAGTATCAGATGCTGCAGTGAAAGCTGCAAATGTTGATCTATTAGAAATTAGATTAGGTCGAGGACTTGGTGGGAAAGCATTTACAGTTTTAACTGGAGATGTTAGTAGCGTGAAAGCTGCAGTTCAAGCAGCAATTGATGCAAATGGAATAGACGGCTTACTAGCACATACAGCAGTAATACCAAGAATCAGCAAAGAGATGTTAAGAACACTCTTATAATAAATAAAAAAGGAGGCAGTAAAAATGATTAAAGAAGCATTAGGATTAGTTGAAACAAGAGGATTTGTAGGGGCTATTGAAGCCGCAGATGCAATGGTTAAAGCAGCCAACGTTAGACTTATAGGGAAAGAAAAAACTGGTAGCGGATTAGTTACAGTTATGGTGCGTGGAGATGTTGGAGCTGTCAAAGCAGCTACAGAAGCAGGAAGTGAAGCAGCAAGACGTGTTGGAGAATTAGTATCAGTACATGTAATTCCAAGACCACATGCAGATGTAGAAGAATTACTTCATTCACTAAAAGAAACACCAAAAGTTACAAAAGCACCAAAAGCTACAAAATAAACACAAGATATATATGAGATTCAAAAAAAACTATCCAGATGGAGGAAAAGAAAATGATTAAAGAAGCATTAGGACTAATTGAAACAAGAGGATTTGTAGGAGCAATAGAAGCAGCAGACGCAATGGTAAAAGCAGCAAATGTTAGACTTGTAGGAAAAGAAAAAACAGGTAGTGGATTAGTAACAGTAATGGTACGCGGTGATGTTGGGGCTGTTAAAGCAGCAACAGAAGCTGGAAGCGAAGCAGCAAGACGTGTTGGAGAATTAGTATCAGTACATGTAATTCCAAGACCACATGCAGACGTTGAAGTATTATTAAACGAATTACATAATCACGAAAAGAAATAGTAGATTTTAGAAAAAAAGAAAGATTTTAAAGGAGGATTTTAAAATGATTAAAGAAGCATTAGGTTTAGTTGAAACAAGAGGATTTGTCGGAGCTATAGAAGCAGCAGACGCAATGGTAAAAGCAGCAAATGTTAGACTTGTAGGAAAAGAAAAAACAGGTAGTGGATTAGTAACAGTAATGGTACGCGGTGATGTTGGGGCTGTTAAAGCAGCAACAGAAGCTGGAAGCGAAGCAGCAAGACGTGTTGGAGAATTAGTATCAGTACATGTAATTCCAAGACCACATGCAGACGTTGAAGAATTATTAAACAGTAATAAATAGAAAAACCGAAAAGAGCTGAAAATATGGAATTAGATAAATTAATTGAGAGAATTGCTGAAGAAGTATATCGTAAAATATCTCAAGAGAATAATGGAGCAAATAATTACGGAAGTATTAATAACTCTGAAGACTTAGCATCGATTATAGATCATACATTGTTAAAACCTGAAGCAACAGAAGCTGACATTAGAAGAGTATGTGAAGAGGCGATTCAATACAAATTTAAGTCAGTATGTGTGAACACACACTATGTTGGTTTAGTTTCTCGTCTTACAAAAGGAACTGGTGTATTAGCATGTGCAGTTGTAGGATTTCCTTTAGGGGCATCTACATCAAGAGCAAAAGTTGATGAAACGTATGATGCATTAAAAAATGGTGCGAATGAAATCGATATGGTAATCAATATTGGTGCTCTTAAGTCTGGGGATTGGAACACGGTTAAAAGAGACATCGAGGGAGTTACAAATGCCGCTCGTGGTCGCGCTTTAGTAAAAGTAATTTTAGAAACATCTTTATTAGATGACGAAGAAAAAATTAAGGCTTGTACTATAGCTAAGATGGCAGGAGCAGATTTTGTTAAAACCTCTACAGGATTTAACAAAGGTGGAGCTACTGTTGAAGATATTAGACTTATGCGTAAAGTTGTAGGGCCTAATATGGGTGTTAAAGCATCAGGTGGAGTTCGTGATACAGAAACTGCAAGAGCAATGATTGCTGCAGGAGCTAATAGAATCGGAACAAGCTCTGGAATAAATATTGTTAAGGGTACAAAACCTACTACTGGTAGTTATTAATACCTAGAAAAGAGGAGATTATATGTATGCTGCTAGAATAATTGGAACTGTTGTGTGTACACAAAAGGATCCAAGTTTGAACAGTTTAAAGATGCATGTTGTTCAACCGGTTAACGTGGTTACCCTAGAAAATGAAGGTAAACCAGCAGTGGCAATAGATGCTGTTGGAGCTGGTGACAATGAAATAGTATTAGTGGTTAGTGGTAGTTCGGGAAGATTAACAGAGCTTACACTAAACAAGCCTGTGGATGCAACAATTATGGCAATAGTTGATTACATCGATATTGAAGGTAAAAATGTCTTCAGTAAATTCGAGAAGGAGTTGTAATTATGATTATTGCTTTAGGATGTGACCATGGTGGTTTTGAGTTAAAAGAAAAAGTTAAAAAATACATATCTGAAGAATTAAAAATACAGATAGAAGATTTTGGTACTTTCAACAAGAACAGATGTGATTACCCAGACTATGCTTTCTTAGTAGCACAAGCAGTTTCATCGAAAAAATGTGATTTTGGTATTATGATTGATGGTGCTGGTATTGGTTCTGCTATGATGGCTAACAAAGTACCAGGGGTACTTGCTGCATGTGCAAATGAAATTTACACTGCAAGAAATAGTCGTCATCACAATGGAGCAAATGTTTTAACACTTGGAAGTTTCGTTATTGGAGAAGGAGTTGCTAAAGAAATAGTAAAAACTTTTTTAACTACTAAATTTGAGGGTGAAAGAAACATGGAAAGAATAAAAAGTATTTTAGAAATTGAAAAAAGATTACTAAATAATAGGGGGTGACACCATGCAACTAGCAAAAGTTATTGGATCAGTTACTTCAACTGTAAAAGTTAAAGATTTAAAGGGTATATCTTTATTAGTGATTCAACCTGTAAATTCTAAGTTTGAATCACTAGGTACCCCAATAATTGCAGCAGATGTTTATGGTGCAGGACCAGGGGAAGTGGTCTTCTTTTCGAAGAGCAAAGAAGGGGCAATGAATCTTCCGATTCCGACAACTTGTGTTGATGCAGGAATTGCTGGAATAATTGATAGCGTCTACCGCAAAGATTAATATCTTTAGATAAGAGGTGAGTTTTATGCAACTTGCAAAAGTAGTAGGAAATCTAGTATCAACACATAAGAGTCCAAAACTAATAGGAAAAAAACTATTATTTGTACAACCTATTGACGAAAAATTCGTTCCTTTTGGAGACGAAGTTCTTGCAGTAGATGGTGTTGGTGCAGGTGTTGGCGATATAGTAGTTATTATATCTGAGGGTGGATCAGCAAGGCTGATTACTAAAGAAGAAAGTAATTATTCACCTGTTGAAGTAGTAATAGGTGGTATTGTTGATTCAGTTAAAACAAAACATAAGTATACAACTATTGAATAGTAAAGAGATGATGATATGAATCTATTAGACAGAATAATGAAAAAGGCAAAACAAAACAAAAAAACAATTGTTCTCCCTGAAGGAAAAGATCAGAGGATTATTGATGCAGCAAGATTTTTACATAGTAAGAAGATTGCTGATGTTATTGTTTTGATAAATGAAAATGATGTAAATGATGAATTAACAAAAATACAAAAAGAAGGTATCAAAGTTATCATCATAGAACATTCAGAAATGATACACTCATATAGTTCTTTATTAGTTGATTTGAGGAAAGAAAAAGGAATGACAAAAGAAGAAGCTGACAAACTAATGCTTAATACTCTTTACTTTGGAGTTATGATGGTTAAAAGTTCAGATGCAGATGGAATGGTTGCTGGAGCTATTACTGCTACCAGTGATGTTTTAAGACCTGCACTTCAAATTTTGAAAACGGCTCGCAATGTAAAACTTGTGTCGTCATTTTTCCTTATGGATGTTCCCAAAACAGCTGGGATGAATAATGGAGTATTTGCATTTTCTGATTGTGGATTAGTTGTTAATCCAAATGCAGATGAGTTATCAGAGATTGCAATTCAAACTGCAAAATCTTTTGATTACCTTACTAATCAAGAACCTAGAGTCGCAATGCTTTCCTATTCAACATTTGGAAGTGCAAAAAGCGATTTGATAAGTAAAGTTGTGACAGCAACGAAAATTGCACAAGAAAGATATCCAAATCTTAAAATAGATGGTGAATTACAACTAGATGCTGCTATTGTACCATCAGTTGCAAAACTGAAAGCACCGCTAAGCAGTGTCGCAGGTTATGCAAATGTTTTAGTATTTCCAGATATTCAAGCTGGTAATATAGGGTATAAATTAGTTGAGAGACTTGCAAATGCAAATGCATATGGACCGATTACACAAGGTCTAAGCAGACCAGTTAATGACCTGTCAAGAGGTTGTTCTTTTGAGGATATTGTTGCAGTTGTAGCAATTACTGCATTACAAGCCCAACAACATTAGTTACGTTATTTTCACTTATAAATTATAAATTATTAAATATGCATTTATATACTGCATTGAAAATTGACAAGAGGAGATTAATATACTCCTGTTTTTTTCATTGAGAGGCCAAACAGGTCTTTTTGATATTAACATTCCATAAAATATGATATACTAAAATCACTAAATTATGATTTTATGAAAGGATGACTATTGATGGTAAAAGTGATTTTTCTAAATTTATTGCGAAGTAAATATGACATACACCAAATAGATGTATTTCCTGGGACAATCAATGAACTAATTAAACAAATTCAAAATATTCATCCAAACATTCTGTTAAAAGATTTTGAACATTCTGTTATTTTCATTAATAGTAAGAAGATAATTCATAACACAAAATTCGATGAAATTGCACAAGATGGAGATGAAGTTGTATTCACACATTTTATTGGTGGAGGATAAAAAAAGACATCCAACTAAGAGATATCATTTATATTAAAAATTAATGGTTAATGTCGATAGACAATCAATGATTTTTGTGGTAAAATATCTCTAGAACAAATTAAAAGGACGGTGCTACAATGAAGATTCAATTGCGAACTGAAAAAGGCAAAAAGATAAGAAATATAAATACAGTTCCTGGAGTTTTATATGGAAAAGGAATTGACGCTATATCAATAAGTGCTGAGGCTTTAGAGTTTAAAAAAACCTATTTATCAGTAGGTTCATCAAAAACTTTCGAAGTAGATTTAGATGGTAAAAAACATTTAGTTTACATTAAAGCAGTTCAACCATTACCTGGTAATCAAAATCTTGCTTATCATTTTGATTTAGTAAAAGTATCAAAAGATGACACAATGGTTTCTAAAGTTAGAATATCATTTGTTAACAAAGATGTTGTTGAGAAAAAAGGACTAATAGTAAATGCTGTTATGGATGCTATTGAAGTTGAATATGCGGTTGGTAAAGGTGTTTCTCATCTAGACTTGAATGTTGAAGAACTTGAAGAAAATGACACATTACACGTTAGTGATATTAGTGTACCAGAAGGTGTGAAAATTTTAAGTAGTTTAGAAGATGTTGTTGTATCAATCTCTAGACCAAAAGAAGAAGTAATTGAAGATGACTTAGATGGTGAATTAGAAGAGGAAGAAGAAATTACAGAAGTTGAATCAATTAAACAAAGTAACGAGTAAAACAACTAAAGTTGATATTTAATATATCAACTTTTTTTTATGAATTTTACGAAAAAAAACCCTTAAGACAAACGGAAGAACTCTTATTAATTTAGTCCTATAAAAATAATGGTTCGAAAATGAAACTAACTGTTGCAACTAAACTGTTTATTTAGTATAATTTTCTTAGTGATTGAAAAAAAATTAAACGATTTATAAACTAATTTTTATGAGTTTTTTGAATAAAAGCTCAATAAGGAGGGTGTTCCATGAACCTAATCAATATACTAAACAAATATCCAAAATCTGAAGACAGTTTAATCCAAATTCTTCTAGAGTTTCAAGCATCAAAAAAAACACATTTTGTGTCTGAAGAAGAACTAATTAGAATAGCAAGTTATATTGGTGTTTCTGAGAGTAAAGTTTGTAGTGTAATGTCATTTTACACATTACTTTCGACTACTCCAAGGGGGAAACATATTATTGAAGTATGTGTTTGTGTTCCATGTTATGTAAATGATTCAACAAATGTTTTAGAAAGAATTGAAAGAGAACTAGGAATAAAAGTCCGCGAGACGACAAGAGACAAGGAATTCACTTTGGAATTTTCTTCTTGTATTGGTTGTTGTAATGAATCACCAGCAATGAGAATAGATGATAAGACATACACAGCCTTAACTCCTGAAAAGATTTCTAAAATCCTTTCAACTGTAAGGGGGAGTAAATAATGCCTGAAATGAAAATATTAACTGCTAGATTTAACATAATTAACCCTATGTCAATTGAAGAATATATTAATAATGATGGATATAAGATGCTTGAAAAAGCATACACTATGAAACCAGCAGAAATAGTTGAAGAAATTAGAATCTCTCAATTAGGTGGTAGAGGTGGAGCAGCATTTCCAATGCACCTAAAAGTAAGAGGTTTTATAGAAGGAAAAGGAGAAAAATATATCATTTGTAATGCAGATGAAGGTGAGCCTGGGAACTTCAAAGATAGAATATTAATGGAGAAAGATCCTCATCAAGTAATAGAGGGTATGGCCATAACTGCTTACGCAACTAATGCAACAAAAGGTTATATATACATTAGAGGAGAATACTCTAACTCAATGGATATAATGAAATGGACAATTGAAGAAGCTAGAAGAAAAGGCTTCATTGGCAAAAACTCTAAGAAAACTGATTTTGATATCGAAATTAGAAGTGGAGCTGGAGCATATATCTGTGGTGAAGAGTTTGCACTTATTGAGTCTATTGAAGGGAAACCAGGTAGAACTAGAGTGAAACCACCATTTCCAACAGAAAAAGGGTTGTTTGGTAAACCTACACTTATTAATAATGTTGCAACATTATCCTATGTTTCACATGTATTAAAATTTGGAGGAGACGAATTTTCAAAAATTGGGAATTCATTTTCTGCGGGTACTAAATTAATTAGTTTATCTGGAAATGTTAAGAACAAAGGATTATTTGAAGTGCCTTATGGTACAACAATTAAAGAAGTAATCTATGATTTGGGAAAAGGCCCTATTGATGGGCATAAAGTAAAAATGGTTCAATTAAGCGGCTCTAGTGGACCTATTATTCCTGTTGAGCTATTGGATATGGAAATAGATGATGAATCATTTGATGGATTTAGTAAAATCGGTGCTGGGGCAATTATTGTAATTGATGATAGGTTCGACTTGTTCAATATCCTACTTAGAACAATTGAGTTTTTCAAACATGAATCATGTGGAAAATGTACACCTTGTAGAGATGGACATGTTCAATTAGTTGATCTTTTACACAAGTTCTCAATCTATGAAGCTACAAAAAAGGATTTACAGTCACTAGAGTCACTTGCTAATGTCATGAGTGATACTTCTCTTTGTGGATTAGGGCAAACATCTCCTACATCGATTCTTTCAACACTAAAATATTTTAAGGACGAATATATTGTTCGTTTAAGTGATTACAATATTTCGGAGGTAAAATAATTATGATTAATTTAAAAATAAATAATATGGATGTTACTGTAGAGGAAAATACAACAATACTTAATGCAGCAGCAACTAATAAAATTAAAATACCTACACTTTGTCATTATCCAGATTTAGACATCAATGCTGAATGTCGTATTTGTGTAGTTGAAATTGAAGGACAGAAAAAGCTGACAACTTCATGTAATACATCAGTTAGAGAAGGAATGAATGTAAAAACAAACTCTCCAAGAGTATTAAATGCAAGAAAGACAATAACTGAATTATTGCTTTCAAATCATGATGCTAATTGTCCAGCATGTCCAAGAAGTTTAACATGCGAATTACAAGACTTGGCCAACAAACTTGGAATAGATGAAACTAGATTTCCTTCTGTTTTAGATAAACAACCTATTGATGATCATAATCCTTCAATTGTTAGAAACTTAAATAGATGTATCAAGTGTGGTCGTTGTGTTGAAGTGTGTAAAACAGTCCAATCAATGAATGTACTTGAATCAATGAATAGAGGACATGGTGTTGAAATAATGCCTGCATTTGGTAAATACTTATCTGATGAAAACTGTACATTTTGCGGGCAATGTGCCTCAGTATGCCCTGTTGGTGCAATCACTGAAAAAGATAATACGGATATAGTATGGGAAAAACTCTATGATAAAACGAAATATGTTATGGTTCAATTTGCACCTGCAGTTAGAGTTGCAATTGGAGAAGAACTTAACTATAAGACAGGACATGTTGAAAATGGGAAAATAGTAAATGCTCTTAAAAGACTAGGTTTCGACCATATTTATGACACTAACTTTACTGCTGATTTAACTATAATGGAAGAAGGAACTGAGTTAATAAAAAGAATAACAACAGGTGGAGTTTTACCAATGATTACATCTTGTTGCCCTGCTTGGGTAACATTTGCAGAACAACAACATCCTGAGATATTACCACATGTATCATCATGTAAATCCCCACAACAGATGTTTGGGTCTTTAGCAAAATCATATTTTGCTGAAAAAGATGGGATTCCTGCAAAAGATATTTATGTAGTATCTGTTATGCCTTGTACTGCTAAAAAATATGAAGCACAAAGAGATGATATGAAATTAGACGGAATAAATCCGGATGTCGATATAGTATTAACAACTAGAGAATTAGGTAAAATGTTTAGACAAATGGGAATAGACTTCAATGAGTTAGAAGAAATTCCATTTGACAGTCCATTTGGAATAACTTCCGGTGCAGCAGCACTATTTGGTACTACCGGTGGAGTTATGGAAGCAGCACTAAGAACCGTTTATGAAGTAGTTAATAAGAAACCATTAGAAGATATTAATTTTGATGCTGTAAGAGGACTTGAAGGAATTAAAGAAACAGAAGTAGAACTTGCAGGTACAAAATATAAATTTGCAGTTTCACATACTCTAGCCAATGCAAGAAAAATTATTCAAGAAATTAAAGATGGGACTTCTCCATATGCCTTTATTGAGATAATGGCATGCCCTGGTGGGTGCATTGGTGGTGGTGGACAACCATATGGCACAACAAATAAAGTGCGTCTTGAAAGAATGAATGATATTTATCAAGAAGATATTGATATGACTTATAGAAAATCTCATGATAACCCACAAATTGTTGCTTTATATGAAGATTTTCTTGGTGCACCTTTAAGTGAAAAATCACATCATTTATTACATACAAGTTATCAAGATAGAAGCGCAAAAAAATAACACTCTCTTTGAGGGTGTTATTTTCTAGAAATATGTGATTTGTAAAGATCATTAATATTATCGGCTAATTCTTCCAAGGAATGTTTGCTTGTGTTGACGATATAATCTAAATGTTTAAACCTAGATTTTTTAAAATGCTTCTTGTCTTCTTTAAATCTAGATTCGACATCTGTTAACTTATCTCCTCTATTTAGCATCCTAATTCTTCTTATTAATTCATCAGTCTCGAGATAAATGAATACGGCATTTGGGATGTTCTTCTTATAAATACTGTTTGCGCCTTTAGGTTCAACAATAATCACTTTAAATTTATCTGCACCTTTCACAGGAGAACCATATTGAGTATTATTATATATTGCAGTCTCTAAAAATTCATTATTGTTTTCTTTTTTACGAAATTCTTCTTTGCTTATAAAGTGATAGTCTACTCCATCAACTTCATTTGCTCTAATCACACGTGTTGTATATGTTACTAATTTACTATATTTATAGACGTTGATAAGGATTTTCGCTATCTCTGTCTTACCACTTGCACTTGCTCCTATTAACACTAGCATATTATCACTCCTGAATATAGAGATTATAACAAATTATTAACGTAAAGTGAATTTATTACTCGAAATAAATTCATATTGATGGTTTTAAAACGTTAGAAAATGTATAATCATAATTGTTGAAAAGAATAATATGTATTTGGACATATACAGTAAATGAATAAATAAAAAATAATTTATTTGGAACAGTAAAATAATTAAAATAATTTATTACAATAAAAATAACAATTTGGTATAATAACTATATATGAGGTGATTTTAATGTTAGAATTAAGAAAAATTAATAAAGATTATAAAGTTGGATCCGGAACATTTAGAGCTCTTAGTGAGGTATCGTTGAAATTTAGAAAAGGTGAATTCGTAGCTATTTTGGGACACAGTGGTTGTGGTAAAACTACCACACTAAATATTATTGGTGGACTTGATAGATACACTGAAGGAGATTTAATAATAAATGGAACTTCAACTAAATCATTTTCTGAAAAAGACTGGGATGCTTATAGAAATAATAGTGTCGGATTTGTCTTTCAAAGCTATAACTTAATTAACCATTTAAGTGTACTCGATAATGTTGAACTTGGAATGACGTTATCAGGAGTAAATAAAGCTGAAAGAAGAATTAGAGCTGAAGAAGTATTAGAGACAGTTGGTCTTAAATTTCACATGCACAAAAAACCTGCGCTTCTTTCAGGTGGAGAGAAACAAAGAGTTGCTATTGCAAGAGCGCTTGTAAATAATCCAGACATTATGCTTCTAGATGAACCAACAGGTGCATTAGATAGTAAAACTGCAAGAGAAATTTTGAGTCTTGTAAAAGAGGTTTCAAAAGACAAATTAGTAATTATGGTTACTCATGAAGCTAAATATGCTGAAGAGTATGCCTCTAGAACAATTAAACTATTAGATGGTAAGGTTATAGAAGATAATGATGAATTTACTGGAGTTGAAGAAGACGAAGGTGGATACCAACCAAACAAAACTTCAATGAGTTTCTTCACAGCACTGAAATTATCGTTTAATAATTTAAAAACAAAGAAATTTAGAACTACAATTACTGCACTAGCATCCAGTATTGGGATTATTGGTGTAGGGCTTGTATTATCAATTAGTAATGGGTTCTCGGGCATTTTAGACGACCTTGAAAGTGATCAATTAGTTGGATTGCCAATTATGATTACAGAAGGTGAAGCCATGTTTGGTCCACCAGTTCAAATTGATACAAACGATCCAACTTCATCAGTAGAAGGACAAATTACTGTATATGATCCTGATGATTATTCTCATGTGAATATTATTACTGAGGATTTTGTAACTTATCTTGATACACTAGATGAAGAAGCATATACAACTATTCAGTATAATTATGGGTATCAACCACAACTTCTAATGGAGAACGACGGAGTTAGTACAACTGTAAATAACTGGGACATGAATTTTTCTAGTTATATTACTCCTGAAGATGAACTAGAAGACTATTACGAGATTGTAAGCGGAGATTTTCCAAAGTCACCATTTGAGGTTACACTACTTGTAAAAGATGGACAAGTTGTTGATAAAGATGTAATCGAGACTTTAGGGTTTGACCCTGATTCAACAATTTTATATACAGATATTATTGGAACGCATATCTATGTAGCAAAAAACAACGACTATTTTGTTGAAAGTAATGGCCTTTATATTCCTCAATTTGCTCATCTTGATGCTGTTCTTGATAACGGAGTTGAACTCACAATAACAGGTATTGTTAAAATGATTGATGATACAATAAGTATTGGTGGAGATAATGGAATTTATTATCTTTATAGCCTAGAACAAGAATTGCTAAATATAAATATGGCATCTGATATCTGTCTTGATCAAACTGCATCGAACGTATCTGTGATGACAGGTGAAACACTTACAGTAAAAGAAAAGTTTGATAGCTTATCATTCTTAGGATGTAATGATACAGTTCCTAGAATGGTAAATATATATACAGATAGTATTGATCACAAAGAGACAATAAAAGCTTTTATTGCAGACTATAATGTAGGACTATCTGAAGAAGATCAAATTCAGGAATTAGATCTTGCAGCAACTATTGGCTCTACTATGGGAACAATCATTAGCATGATTTCAATAGTACTTTCATCTTTTGCATCTATTTCTTTAGTAGTATCTTCAGTAATGATTGGTATTATTATTTATATTAGCGTATTAGAAAGAACGAAAGAAATCGGAATTATTAGATCACTAGGTGGACGTAAAAAAGATGTTAGTAGAGTATTTAACGCAGAAAGTGTCATTATTGGAACTTTTGCAGGATTACTTGGGGTAACAATAACTTACTTACTAACTTTCCCAATAAACCTTATAGTTACCAATTTTGAAGAAACTCTAGCAGGTGTTGCTCAAGTAAATGTGCTTCACTTAGTTGCACTCGTTCTTATCTCAACTGTCTTAACATTCCTTGGCGGATATATACCTTCAAGAATGGCTTCTAAGAAGAACCCAGTTGAAGCATTAAGAGTAGAATAATTGAATAAAAAAAGGCAATTCACAATATAGTGGATCCTATGTAAATAACAAGATAAAGATTATATTGAACATCAACATGTAATATAAGAAAAGTGGAGCAAATTTGCTCCACTTTATTTTTGATATATAATCCTATATTCATGTTCTAATACATCGACATATAGTATTTTATTAATTAATGCTTCTTTTTTTATCGTAAATTTTAGAAACTCACTTATCATAATGTTGCCTATAATCCCTGGAATAAATGTTGGACTTTTAAGGGTCTTTTCAATTCCATTTGTATTATGCTGGTATATCTCTTTCAATATATTACTACCAGGTAGTATTATTCCAACTTGTCCATACCATCCTGCAATTGCTCCATGAATAAAAGGTTTGTTAAATTTCAAGCAAAACTCTTCTATAAATATTTTTGTAGAAATATTATCTACTGCATCAAATACAATGTCGACACCATCAATGATTTTAGAATCTATTGTTTCGTCAAACTTACCAGATATTGCATTCACAATTATATTTGGATTTATCTTAAGTAAAGCGCTTTTAACAACATCCACTTTCATTTTCCCTAAAGTACTGACATTAGAAAATATTTGTCTATTTAAATTAGATTTCTCAAAAACATCAAAATCAATTATTGTGATATTTCTTACTCCAAGCCTTACTAAACTACTAGCAATGAAACCACCCAAACCCCCAACTCCAATTAACAATACATTTGTGTTTCTTATTAACTTAAATTCAGATTCATTTATAATTCCCATATTTTTTGTATATTCTTCCATAATAGCCTCCAATAACTTTACAATTACCTTTGTTAGTTAATTAATTATACATAATAACCTAAACATTTTCAATAAACTCTATTAGAATATAGTCCATGAATACAATTTATAATCTGTTATATCTGTGTAAAAAAATCTCTCAATATGTTATTATATTCATAGTTAAAAAATATTCCGAGTTTTTAAATCTAAGGGCATCTATGATTTATTAACCGATGGGTTTAATGAGAAATTATTTGGCCTCCCGTGTTTGGAAAGGATGTAAGATTTTTTACTCCTTTTTGGCGTGAAGAATCTTTTTTATTGAACTTTTTTTAGGAAGAGAGTGATACTGTGAAAAGGATTTTAATACTATTAAGTATTATATTTGTTATGACTTTAAGTGCCTGTTCAAGAGATGAACTCCTTGTAGTAACGACTACTTCACTAGAAAATAGCGGGTTTCTTGACTACGTAATTCCTTATTTTGAAGAAGAGTATGATGTCTTTGTTAAGGTTGTAGCAGTTGGAACTGGAGCAGCACTAGAACTAGGGGAAATGGGTGAAGCTGATATTTTATTAGTTCATGCATATGACCTGGAAGTAGATTTTGTTGAGAACGGCTATGGTGAGAAAAGAAATAATATCATGTATAATGACTTTATTATTGTTGGACCATCTGAATTAAATACCTCAACTCTTGAAGAAACAATGAACCTAATAAAGACAGATTATGATTTCTATTCAAGAGGAGATAACTCGGGAACTCATACAAGAGAACTATCAATTTGGACTCAGTATGGATTAGATGTTTCAGAATTTGGAGAATGGTACAAAGAAACAGGACAAGGGATGGGCACAACACTTACTATGACATCTCTAAGTGGATATTACACACTCTCTGATAGAGCTACTTATTTATCAATGAAAGAAAATCTTGATCTTACAATTGCATATGAAAATAGAGAAGAGCTAAAAAATCAGTATGGAGTAATAAAAGTTAATCCTCATCTGCATAATAGAAGCGATGTGATTGCTGAACAATTTTACAACTGGATAATAAGAAGTGATGTTCAAGAATTAATTAGTACATATATCTTATATGAGGAACAATTATTTTTCCCGAATAGTTAGGTGATTATATGATTATTGAAAGTATCGTTCAGGCGTTTGAATTACTAATTTCATTTGACCAAGAAATATATAACATCATATTTCTTTCTTTAACTATATCGCTATTAGCTACTCTTACAGCTGCGTTTTTTGGAACTATCCTGGGAATACTTATCAGTATTTCAGATTTTAGACTTAAAAGATTTACTAAGAAAATCGTATTTACTTTTATGGGAATCCCACCTGTAGTTTTAGGACTAGGTGTGTTGTTATTAATAACTGGACCATTTGATTCTCTTAACTTACTGTTTACTAAAACAGCAATGTATTTAGCTCAAACATTATTAGTGTTACCAATAATTGTAGGTAACATTATAATTACAAGTGAAAAAACTCAAAAAAAAGTACTGGAAACAGCTACTACTTTAGGAGCATCCAAATTTGACAAACTAATACTGCTTATCAAAGAAACTAAAACATTTATTTACATGAGTGTAATTTTAGGTTTCTCAAGAGCACTAAGTGAAGTTGGAGCAGTAATGCTTGTAGGAGGAAATATTAAAAACGATACAAGAGTAATGACAACTTTTATCGCTCTAAACAACAGCATGGGAGAATATTCTATGTCAATAGCTATGGGGATAATATTGCTAGTAATTGCCTTTTTCATTCACACATTACTTGCTAGATTCCGAGGTGAGATATATGATTGAGATAAAAAATGTTAAAGTAAAATTCAAAACTTTTGAATTAGCTTTTAATGATCATACTTTCAAGAAAAATAAAATTACTTTCATTAGTGGGAGAAATGGAAGTGGAAAAACAACCTTGCTAAAATCAATTGCCTCTTTGATTGAATATGAAGGTACCATAAAGTCTAGTGGCATAATTACTTATAATTCTCAAGAACCAGTTTTATTTAATAGAAGTGTATATGATAATATCACTTACCCATTAAAAATCAGAAACTTAAATATTGAAGAATACAAAGATTCAATCACAGACTACGCAAAAGTATTAGACTTAACACATCTTTTAGACAAAAACGCTCTAAAATTATCTTCAGGAGAAAAAATGAAAGTTTCAATAATAAGAAGTATTATCTTTAATCCTGATGTTGTTTTACTTGATGAACCAACTACCCATTTAGATTTAGAATCGATTGAAGAATTAATCGTTCTACTTGAAAATCTAAAACATAAAATGTCTTTGATAGTTGTAAGTCATAATAAATCATTTATGGATGACTTAAAAGACGAAGAATACAACTTAGGAGGAAATCATGTTTATCGTTAAATCAATTGATGAAACAATTAAATTAATAAAAGAAAATTTTAACAACTACAGTTTAAGAACAAAAAAAGTTAGGGTCAAAGACTCTCTAAACTATATAAGCGCAGAAACAATCAAATCACATGAGAATGTACCTCATTTTGACAGATCGATAGTTGACGGATATGCTGTTGATTTTAACAGTGTAAAGCTAGCATCTGTAACTACTCCTTCAATACTGAATTATAATGGTGAAGTGCACATGGGGACGGCATCAAAATACACTGTAAATGAGCAAAACACCGTATATGTTCCAACAGGAGGGCATCTTCCAACAGGAGCAAACAGTGTGGTAATGATAGAAAATACAGATAAACTACTTGAAGAGATTATAATTAATAAGAGTGTAACAATGTGGGAAAACGTACTTAAAATGGGTACTGATATTAAAGTTGGAACAACACTCATCTCAAAAAACAGACCTATAACTCCATTAGTAATCGGTGCATTAAAAGCAGTAGGAACAAAAGAAATTGAAGTTTACGAGCAACTTACTGTGTCTCTTATATCTACCGGAGATGAAATTGTTGAAAATAAAGACATATTAGAAATTGGAGAAATAAGAGATATCAATAGTTTTACCATAAGCAATCATTTGAAAAATAAAAACTTTATCATCAATAATAATGAAATAATTAGTGATGATTTTGAAAAATATAAAAATGCAGTATTAAAAGGATTTGAAGATTCTGATATTGTCTTTTCAAGTGGAGGAAGTAGTGTAGGAGACAAAGACTATACCTTTGATATCCTAAAAGATATTGGTGCAGAAATTCTAGTACATGGGGTTAATATTAAACCTGGGAAGCCGACAATTATAGCTGAATACAACAACAAACTGTTCTTTGGATTACCAGGACAACCAACAAGTGCATTTTTTGTTTTAAATACATTTATTGATGTAGTTAGAGATACAATTTTCGGAATAAATAACATAATGCCTATACCTTACTTTAAAGCAAAGCTAGAACTAAATGTTCATTCAACAACCGGAAGAAGAATGTACCAATTAGTAAAAATTAAAGAAGGAGAAAAAGGAGAACTAATCGCAATGCCGTTATTTGCAAAATCAGGGATGATAAATGCTTTAAAAGAAGCTGATGGTTATATTATTATAGATGAATATAATGAAGGTTATGACACAGGGACTATAGTAAAAGTGTTTAGGTTAGGAGATTAGTATGAAAAGAAAGATATATTTAAAAAGTGTTGATTTAAAAGAAATAAACCCAATCCTTAGCAAACTATTTGATTCTATAAATCAACGAACAAAAAAAGAGAGTATTAGCACATTAGATGCCCTAAATAGAATAACTTACGAAGCAATATATGCAGCCGTTTCTTCACCATTTTATAATGCTTGTGCTATGGATGGAGTTTGTTTAAAAGCGTCAAATACTTATGATGCAAACGAATCAAATCCAATTACTTTACATAGAAAAGATTTTGAGTATGTTAATACAGGAAATATAATTCCAATTCAGTTTGATGCAGTTGTAATGATTGAAGATGTTATTGAGAATGAAGATTCATCAATAACATTGATAAAAAGTGCAAGACCATATCAAGATATTAGACCTATTGGAGAAGATATAGTTGAAGGAGACATGGTTTTACCAAAAAACCATAAGATTAGACCAGTTGATATTTCTGCACTTTTAAGTGCTGGAATAAATAGTCTTTTTGCAATTCAAAAACCTAAGGTTGCCATTATTCCTACAGGTGATGAAATAATCAGAGATATAAAAGAATTAAAAGAAGGGAAAATCATCGATTCCAATTCATTTTATCTAAAAAATGAACTGATACAATTAGGGGCAAATCCAAATATATTTAACATTGAAGCCGATGATTTCAAGAAATTGGAAAAAACAATTTTAAGTGCAACAAATGATTATGATTTAGTTATCATAGGGGCAGGAAGTAGCGCTGGAAGCAAAGACTATGCAAAAGCAATAATCGAGAAAAATGGAACAGTTTATGTACATGGTATTAGTATAAAACCAGGGAAGCCTACAATCATAGGAGAAGTAAACAACACTCCAGTTATAGGATTGCCAGGATATCCTGTTTCAACATTTATGGCATATGATATAGTGGTTAAACCACTCATTGGAAAATTTCTGAATTTAGAAGAAGAAACTAAACAATATGTTAAAGCAAAACTTACTAAAAAGTTATATTCTTCTTTAAAAAATCATGAGTTTATTAGAGTGAAACTCGGAGAAATCAATTCTGAAATAGTCGCAACTCCACTAGACAGAGGAGCTGGAGTTACTATGAGCCTAGTTAAAGCTGATGGTATTTTAGTAATTGATAAAAATAGAGAAGGATATAGTGCTAACTCGATAGTAGATGTGTATCTATTGAAAGATATAAAAGAAATACGAAAATCACTTATCGCAATAGGATCACATGATATTATTCTTGATAAGGTTGATGATTTAATGAGTAATAATGGGTTTCATTTATCAAGCTCACACATTGGTTCATTTGGTGGAATCATGGCAATCAAAGACAGAGGATGTCATATTGCTCCAGTTCATATTCTCGATGAAAATGGGGAATATAATGAATTTATTTTAGATAAATATTTAGACAATACCTATTCATTAGTAAGGGGAGTTAGTAGGACTCAAGGATTGTTTGTTAAAAAGGGAAATCCAAAGAAGATTAAATCATTGGAAGATTTACTAAAAGATGACGTTACATTTGTGAACAGACAAAGAGGAAGCGGAACAAGAATATTACTTGATTACCTATTAGAAGAAAAACAAATAGACAAAAATAAAATAAAAGGATATGATTTTGAACTTAGCACTCATACTTTAGTCGCTTCGAGTGTCAAAGATCCTCGCTTTGATACAGGGCTTGGTATAGTCAGTGTAGCAAACCTAAACAACCTAGATATTATTGAAATAGGTGAGGAACACTATGATTTTTTAGTATTAAACGAGATAATGGATACAGATATATATATCCAATTTATTAAAGTACTCAAAAGCAAAGAGTTTAAAAAAGAACTTAATAAACTCGGAGGATATAGTATATCTAATATTGGAGAAGTCATCAAAAAGAAGGAGTGATAAATTGAAAGATACATTCGAAAGAGAAGTTGATTACTTAAGAATATCAGTGACAGATAGATGTAATCTTAGATGTTTATACTGCATGCCTGATGGTGTTGTGAAAAAGTCGCATGATGAAATCATGCGAGATGAAGAAATAATTGTTGTAGTTAAAGAGGCAGTAAAAATTGGGATTACAAAAATTAGAGTAACTGGTGGAGAACCGCTTGTTAGAAAAGGTATATATAATTTGATCAAGAAAATACATGATGTTAAAGGTGTCAAAGAGATAACCATAACAACTAACGCAACTTTGCTTATTGGACATGTAAAAGAGTTGAAAGAATCTGGGATATCTAGAGTAAATTTCAGCCTAGATACCTTGGATAAGGACAAATTCAAGTATATATCGAATACAGAATTAACATTGGACTATGAGAAACTGATAAAAGAACTAATATATTTTAATCTAACTCCCATTAAAATTAATACTGTGTTATTAAGAGGGGTTAATGATAATGAGATAAGTGATTTTATTGAGTTGGCAGATAAATATGATATTGTTATTAGATTTATTGAATTAATGCCAATAGGTCATATCAATTTTGATCATAAAACATATTTCATCAGCAAGGATGAAATACTAAAAGATCACCAGGAATTATCTTTTGTGAGAAAAGACAATGTCTCTGAGTATTATGAAGTGAAAGGGAAAAAGGGATTAATCGGTTTTATTAATCCGATAAGTCATAAATTCTGTGAAGATTGCAATCGAATTAGATTGACAGCCGATGGACATCTTAAACCTTGTCTACATAATAATAATGAAATTTACATAAAGAATACACTAGAAAGTGAAATTATTGATAAATTAAGAGAAGCCATTGAGTCTAAACCAAAAAGTCATAAACTGGATGAATCAAGTAGTAATCAGTCTGTTCGTCCAATGAATAAGATAGGAGGTTAATTTATATGGAAATGAGTCATTTAAATAGACAAGGCCATGCGAAAATGGTTAATGTTACAGATAAAAACAATACTAAAAGAACCGCAAAAGCAAAAGCAATCGTTAAAATGAAAATAGAAACTCTTACTAGAATTCTTGAAGGTGGAATTAAAAAAGGTGATGTTTTAGCAGTTAGTCAAGTTGCGGGAATTATGGCAGCAAAAAAAACTCCTGATTTGATTCCAATGTGTCATCCGTTATTGCTTACTGGGATTGATATAAGTTTTGATCATGATCTAATTTTATCAGAACTTTGCATTACATCAACAGTGTCTTTAACAGGAAAAACTGGAGTTGAGATGGAAGCATTAACTGCGGTTAGTGTTGCTGCTTTAACTATTTATGATATGTGTAAAGCAATTGATAAAGGTATGGTAATAAGCGAGATAAAGTTACTTCAAAAAACTGGTGGAAAAAGCGGAGATTTTTGGAGGGAAGAAAAATGATTGGGAAAGTACTATCAATTAATATAAGTGAAAAGAAGGGTGTTGTTAAACATCCTATAAAGGAAGCACAATTTAAAATAGATCATGGAATAGTTGGAGATGCACACGCAGATAACTGGCATCGACAAGTTAGTATGCTTGGAATTGAAAGCTTTGCAAAAATGGAAGTTGCTGAAGGTATAAAACTACCTGTGGGATCATTTGCTGAAAATATAACGACTGAAGGACTTACATTGTATGAGTTACCGGTGGGTACTATGTTTAAAATTGGTGAAACAATTCAAGAACTTACTCAAATCGGCAAAAAATGTCATACAGGTTGCGCAATTTCACAACTTGTTGGGAAATGTGTTATGCCAAAAGAAGGAATTTTTACAAAAGTTATCAAAGAAGGAATAGTGAGAGTAGGAGACAAAATTGAGATTATCCAAAAATAAAAAGATAGGGTGATAATATGTTTAGTGCTGCTGTAATAGTATGTAGTGATAAAGGAGCAAAAGGATTAAGAGTAGATACTTCAGGAGAATATATCAAAGAATTTCTTGAAAATAAGAAGTTTGATGTATTACCAAAAGAGATAATCACTGATGATACGGAAACAATAAAGAAGAAACTTCTTTATTATTCTGATGAACTTGAAGTAGATTTAATTATAACAACAGGAGGAACTGGATTCTCACCAAGAGATAATACACCAGAAGCCACAAAAGAAGTTATACTTAGAGAAGTACCAGGAATAGGTGAAATGCTTAGATCTGAAAGTTATAAAGTTACTCCAAGAGCATATTTATCTAGAGGAATATCTGGAATAAGAAATAGAACACTAATAATAAATCTTCCAGGAAGTTTAAAAGCAGTTAAAGAGAACCTTTCTTATCTTGATGATGTGCTAGATCATGGACTTAAAATTCTAAAATTAGTGGATACAGATTGTGGCCAATAAAAAAAACGACTTTAGTCGTTTTTTTCTACTTTTTAGAGTGCTCTAGTATTAAACTATCAAGTTGTTCTAATGTTACCTTGTTATATACTCTATTGTTGATAGTCATGTTGGGAGCTTCATCACAATTACCAATACATTTCACATCAACAATTGTAAATTGACCGTCACTTGTAGTTTCACCCTCTTTTACACCTAATTTAGTTTCCAAATGGGACAATAACTTAGAACTTCCATTTAAATGGCAAGTTGTTCCAGTGCATACACCAATAAGGTGAATTCCAGTTGGTTCAGTATGAAACATTGTGTAAAAGGAAGCTACACTATTGATCTCAGCATTTGAGATCTTGAACTTTTTGGAAATCAAATTTTGAATCTCAATTGGAATATATCCATACATGTTTTCTGCCTCGTGTAATATTGGGATAAGCGGGCCCTTAATGCCTACAAATTTTTCGATTACCGATTCGAATTCTTCAATGTCGATGACTTTTAGTCTACTCATTAGACCACTCCTTTATAATTCTCTCTGGGTAAGTGTAAATGTTTAACTTACTACCCCTAGCAAATCCAATAACTGTTACGTTTAGTTTATTAGCTAGTTTAACTGCAAGAGATGTTGGGGCACTTCTAGATACTATCAAACCAATGTTCATCAATGCTGATTTAAGTAATATATCAGAAGAAATTCTACCACTTGTTATTAAGTAAACATCATCACTTACTATATTATTTTTAAGTAAAAAACCAATTACTTTATCAACTGCGTTATGTCTCCCAATATCCTCAAATAGTTGTTTATTGTCACCGTAAAGTAACTCAACACTATGAACTCCTCCGGTTTCTCTAAATAAAATTGATTCTTTATTAAAGACAGCAACTTCATCAAATATTTGTTGAATGTTAAATTTATGAGTTGTATTTACAACGGGCAATTTTTTATCTTCTATTTTTACTAATTTTGCATTACCACAAGCAGTCGACATGATGTTAAGTCTTTGAGAATTATTTGCTTTGATTTCATTTATAGTTGTAACATCACACCTATGATCTTCAAGATTCAACTTAAAACTAGTTATATCTTTGATACTCTTAATAACAAATTCACTGTGAAGATATCCGATTACCAAAAATTCAATATCCTCAGGTGTTAACATCATTGTCGAATAATGTTCATTATTGACATAAAGAGACAAAGGATATTCTGTAATTACTTTATCTTTGACGTTGAAAACTTCTCTGTTTAATACTTTTTCAACATCCATATTTTGGTAATTTGAAGTGATGCTTGTATAGTCGTCATACAAATCAGATTCTTTATTTATGTTTTTAAACATATCCATTTCCTCTTGGTAGTGGCTTACTATTTGCTCTTTTATGTAGTGAGTATCTAATTTTTTGACCAATCTTTGAAAACCATAATTCTTATCTGCTAAAAACGATTCTATTTTTATAATTATTTTCTTACTATAAATTGCATTAAATGGTTCAATATATTTATTGTATTTTGATACATATGCCTCCTGGTTATCAACAAGAGAAATCAAATAATTGATAAAATCAAAATTGAGATATGCCATATCACAAGCAATACAGTAGTTATACTTATTACTTGAATGGACAAGCCCTGAATGAAGTCCGATAATCGGGGTATTCCCTTTAATAATATCGCTTACTACTTTTACATTTAATCCTTCATAATGTTTTGGGTTATTACTTACAACAATAATCTCATCGAAAACTGTTTGTAATTTTTTTATTTGAGTATGAACTAGGTATTCACCATCAATTTTTATCTCTTCTTTGTTAAATTTCATTCTTGAAGAGTTTCCACCTGCTAAGATGATAGCTGAGATATTCATTGTTAGACCTTCTCTACTATCTGACATGAAGCAACTTTTAACTCAGGAATATCACAAGTAGCATCTAATACAGTATTTGTTAACATGTTTGCCCCATCTGCGAAATGGAATGGCATAAAGACAACTAAATTACCAATTTTATCAGTAATATGAACTTCTGCGACTGTCTCACCACGGCGTGACTTGACTATAACTTCTTGCATATCAAATAAATCATATTTATCGGCTGTATATTGGTTAATTTCAATGAAATTAACTGGAACTATTTCATTGATTTCGCCGTTTTTACCTGTCATTGTTTTTGTATGGAAATGATATAATACTCTTCCTGTTGTTAATGTAAGAGGAAATTCCTTATCAGGTAATTCTTTTGCACCAAAGTAATCTACTGGAGTGAAGAGACCTTTCCCTCTACTGAATTGTCCTTTGTGTAAGAATTTAGTACCAGGATGATCCTTTCCATTTACTGGCCATTGTAAACCAATATCATCAATTCTTTTATAGTCTATTCCACTATAGATAGGTGCTAGACTTGCGATTTCATCCATTATTTCTGATGGATGACTAAAGTTTTGAGGATAACCAAGTAAAGTCATTATTTCCTGTAATATAATCCAGTCAGGTTTGCTTCCTCCAACAGGTTTAATCGCTTTTCTAATTCTCTGAACACGTCTTTCAGTATTCGTGAATGTTCCATCTTTTTCAGCATAAGTGGAAGCGGGTAATACAACATCTGCGTATTCAGCTGTTTCAGTCATAAAGATATCTTGAACTACTAAGAAATCTATTCTATTCATTGCTTCTTTAACATGAGTAATATCAGGATCACTTACAATAGGATTTTCTCCCATTACATATAAGAACTTAATTAAATTATTATAAGCTCCATTTGTAATATGAGGTAAACTCAAACCAACTTTATCGCTTAATTTAGCGTTCCAAGCTTTTTCGAATTTAGTATGATTTTCTGGTAAATGTACTTTTTGATATCCAGGATATACATCAGGTAAACCCCCAACATCACAAGCTCCTTGAACATTGTTTTGTCCACGAAGAGGATTGATCCCAGAAGATTCTTTACCAACATTACCACACATCATTGCAAGATTTGCAATACTCTTAACATGATTTGTTCCATTAGAATGTTGCGTTACACCCATTGCATAATAGATTCCAGCTTTTTCACCGGCAGCGTAAATTCGCGCTGCTGTTTCAATATCTTTTGCATTACATCCACATATTTCAGCACAACGCGTTGGTAGATATTGTTTTATTACTTCAATCATTTCTTCAAAACCTTCAGTTTTGTTTTTAATGAATTCTTCATCATATAGTTTTTCATTCCAAATTACATTCATCATACCATTTATTAAAGCAACATTTGTACCTGGCATAATTTGAACGAATACTTCAGCTTCATCAGCAAGTTCAATTCTTCGCGGTTCAGCAACAATAATCTTTGCACCATTTTTCCTTGCTTGTCTCATAAAATTACCAATTACAGGATGAGTTTCAGTTGTGTTAGATCCAATAACGAAAATCACATCATGATGCTTAACTTCTTCAATGCTGTTAGTCATTGCTCCACTACCTAACGTAGTAGCAAGGCCACTAACAGTAGAGGCATGACAAAGTCTAGCGCAATGATCGACATTGTTAGTACCAATGACTGCTCTCATTAATTTTTGGAATAAATAATTTTCTTCATTAGTACATTTAGCACTAGCAAGACCAGCAAATGCGCTTGGTCCAAACGCTTTTTTAGTCTCAGTTATTTTACTTACGATTAATTCATAAGCTTCTTTCCAAGAAGCTTCAACAAATTTACCATCTTTTTTGATGAGAGGTGTTTTTAATCTATCTGGATGATTTATATATCTAAATGCAAACTTTCCTTTTACACAAAGTAAGCCTTCGTTAGGAACAGTATTAATAGGATCTATTCTTACAACGATATCATCTTTTAAAACGACTTCAAATTGACAACCGACCCCACAATATGGACAAGTTGTTCTTACTTTTCTAGTGTCTTTCATTCTAAATTTTATTTTACTTTTTTCAACAAGTGCACCTGTAGGACAAACACTAACGCAGTTTCCACAACTAACACATGTCGAATAATCCATTCCTTTGTTAAAAGCAAAAGAAACAAAGGATTCTGATCCTCTATTGTTAATGCTAAGTGCTCCAACTCCACAAAGCTGATCGCAGACATTTACACATTTAGCGCAAAGAATACATTTAGACTGATCGATGATGAAGAACTTATTAGAATCATCAATCAGGTAGTCTCTTACAGGAATATCATATTCTTTTTCACTTGGAACATCATAATAATACATATAATCTTGTAGTTTACAATCTCCGTCAACCTGACAAACTACACAATCATTAGGATGACTAGCCCAAGTAAGTTTTAAGACTTCTCGCCTTGCTTCTAAGACAGTATCGCTCTTTGTAAGGATTTCTACTCCTTCACTAGGAATTAGTGTGCAGGAAGTCATTAACTTGTTTGTATCACTAGCCTCAACTAAGCACATACGACAATTTGCTTCTGCTTTGAATCTTTCATCATGACAGAATGCAGGGATAAAGATATTGTTTTTCTTACAAACATCAAGGACTGTTTCGTTTTCTAATGCAACGTAATCTTTTCCATCAATTTTAAATTTAATTAATTTCCCCATCTTTACTCCCCTCCTTTAAGAGGCATATTGCATACACCTGTTTTACATTTTTTATCAATAACATGTTCCATGAATTCATCATGGAAATTGTTTAATGCAGAGAATATTGGATCTGGTGCTGCTTGGCCTAAACCACAAAGAGAAGTAGTTGCTACCATTTTAGATAAATGTGTTAATTTTTCTAAATGTGCAAGTGATGAATTACCTGTAGTAATCTCTTTCAACATTCTATGAAGGATTTCAGTTCCTTCTCTACAAGGTGTGCATTTCCCACAACTTTCATCAGCATTGAATTTCATAAAATGAGTGATAGTATCTACAATACAATCATCTTGATCAGCAATGATAATTCCCCCACTACCCATAATTGAATCATGGTCTCTTAGACTATTAAAATCAATAATAGCGTCCATATGATTTTCAGCTAATATCCCACCACTTGGTCCACCGGTGAACGCTGCTTTAAAAGAAGAACCTTCCTTCATCCCTCCACCTATTTGATATACAACATCTTTTAGAGTGATACCCATTGGAACTTCAAAGATACCATTATTTTTTGTTTTACCTGACAATGAAAATACTTTTGTACCTGTTGATTCTTTTGTTCCAATGCTCGCAAACCATTCTCCACCTTTTAAGATAATAGAAGAAATACAAGCTATTGTTTCTACATTATTAATAACGGTAGGTTGTTCAAATAATCCTATTTCTGCAGGGAACGGTGGTTTGTTTCTGCTTAACCCACGTTTTCCTTCTATTGATTCCATTAATGCAGTTTCTTCACCACATATAAAAGCTCCAGCTCCAAGTCTAATTTCGACATCAAAACTAAAGTTAGTTCCAAAGATGTTTTCACCTAGTATGCCGAGTTCTTTACAATCATCAATTGCTTTTTGCAGGCGGGACGCTGCAAGAGGATATTCTGCTCTTACATAAATATATCCTTTGTCCGCTCCAATAGCATATCCGGCAATCATCATACCTTCTATATTATTATGGGGATCTCCCTCTAAAATATGGCGATCCATAAATGTACCTGGTTCACCTTCATCGGCATTACATATTACATACTTTTCATCAGACTTATATCCATGAGCAAATTTCCATTTTAAACCAGTAGGGAAACCTACTCCACCGCGACCTCTTAATTTCGATGTAACAACTTCATCAATTACTTCTTCTTGCGTCATTCTAAGTGCTTTTTCAATCGCAAAATATCCATCATTTGCAATGTATTCTATTATACTTTCCGGATCAATCACATGATAGTTTTTTAAGACAATTCTCTCCTCTAAAGGATGAACATTTTCAGCTATATTGAAATCCTTGTTCTGCGCAAGAAAATCTGATTTAATGGTTGTTAATTTCTCTTTAAACATGTTTTGCCTCCTTGAGTATCTCGATATATATGTAAGCGAATACAATTTAGATTAAGTATATCATAATAAATTACTATTAGAAAAGAAACTAAGGAAATTATAATTAAAGTAGTTAGTATGCAATATATTAAAATTAGGATAATCATTTGAGTGACTATCCTAATTTATAAATCTCTGTAATATTATACAATTTTACCTTTTATAATTTCATATATTTTGTCTGCATGTTTCGCAACATTAGAAGAATGTGTTACAATTATCACGCATTTTCCTTGATTGGCTAATTCTTTAAAAATCTTTACAATTTCATTCTCAGTGTCATCATCTAAATTTCCGCTAGGTTCATCAGCGAGAATCACCTTTGAATCATGAACTAAAGCTCTCGCAATAGCCGTTCGTTGTTGCTCTCCACCACTTATTTTTAATACATCTCTATCAGCTGTATCTTTGTCAATTCCAAGACTTTCTAATATTTCATATGCCTTTTCTTTCTTATTCTTATAGCCTACTTTTTTTATATCCATTGCTACCATAACATTTTGCAAGGCTGTCATATAATTAATTAGATTGTAAGACTGAAAGATCACATTAACATTTTCTTTTCGGTATTTTGTATAACCAATATCTTTAATGTTTGCTTCTTCAAATAATATATTACCTTCTTGAACAGTATCTAATCCACTGAGTAAACTAAGTAATGTTGTTTTCCCGCTACCTGAAGATCCAAGAATGGCATAAAATTTACCTTCTTCAAAATTAATATTGATATCTTTTAATACAGTTCTTAACTTTTGTCCATCTTCGTATTTATGATATAAATTTTTAACTTCTATAATATTCATTTTTTCACCTAATTTCTTGAAGAGAGTATTTTTTTAGGTTGGTAACGCATAATGTATAAACTTGGTATTACGCTACTCAATATAATAATCATACTTCCTAGTCCGAGTGTAATTAAAAAATCATTCATTGAAATTGATACATCGATTTCATCGATATATTCTACATCTAGTGGAACGGTTGTTGTAAAGGAACCTCTTCCCCCACCCATTGGAGAATCATCTGGGCTTTCTGCATCACTAATCTCATTTGTTAGTAAGATGTCACCTAAATAAGAAGATACACTATTACTCGTTCCAATTGCTAAAGCGAAGACCAGTGTACTTATCATTAATAACTCTGTTAAATATTGGAGACTAATTTTTACTTTTTCTTCTCCAAGTGACATCAATACGCCAATCTCATATTTCCTTTCTTTTAATGCATTAATTATTAATAATGTTAGAATTACAATTGCTGCTACTACAACAGTTATTAAGACAATATCGCTAAAAGAAGCAACGCTTTCAAGTGGTGCTATGATCGCATCATAATTGACATCACTGAAGATCAATCCATTATCAATTTCAGAATACATCGCTCTGCCTTCTTCAATGAATACATTAATATTAAGTGGATCATCTAAGAAGTATTTTGCTGATGTTATAGTAAATGAAGTTTCTGGGTCTTGCCCTTTTAAAATCAATGCATCATTCAAAGGTATAAAAACTTCATTATCTGATATGTTTTTACCGCTATTTAAAATTGTTGATTCGTTAATAAAAATACCTACAATGACAAACTCCATGGAAGTAAGTTCAAATGTTTCTAAAGATACTGTATCGCCAATTACTAAATTATTCAAAAAAGCAACAGTATCTGAAATAAGTATTTCATTTATGCTTGATCCTGTAAAATAACTAGATTCAACATTTATAGAGTCATTTGTTAATTCATAAGTTCCGTTTTCTCCAAATTGATCTAATAATAAAGGATTATAAGTACCTATAACACTAATCTTAGATAAGTTTAATGTATCAAGAACACCTTCATTATTAACAGGGAGAAAATCAACTGCACTTGATGCTGTTGTAAAACTAAAATTAAAATCTTCAACATATTCACTTTCACTTAGTCCATATGCTATTTCACTTGTGATTGGAATAAGTAACGAATTTATTATATCAGTAGATGGTTTTTCACCATAAGTATCACGATAATCTTTTATAAATTCAAATAAATCAGTTCTATCTGTTGTTAAGGTAATTTCAGGTCCAAGTGAAACTCTCGCTTGGTCCATTGCTTCTAAGGTTGCTGTTTTGATTGAAATACTTGCAAGAACTAGGTTTGCTATCACAAACAAAAGCACCCCTAAAATAATCGTTCTTCCTTTATTTTTTATTACACTAATATATGCTCTTTTAAACATTTTTTGTTCCTCCTTAGTAAATAATCAACTCATCTAATTATAATAAATGAGGAACAAATGTTGTGATAATCTTGTGTGAGTTAAGTTAATAGGTTAGAAATCCCAAATATAGCAATTAAATCAGGATATTCCTTTACATTTATCTTATAAGTGATATACTTAATTGTTTTGTGGTAAATAGGAGGACTTATGTTATACGAAAATAAACAAATTGAAAAATCATTAACGGAAATGGGCTTTGAGGAATTCACTGAAATCCAAGAAAAGACTATTCCACTACTTAAAGAAGGAAAAGATGTAATCGGACACTCTCAAACTGGTACAGGTAAAACTGCTGCTTACACACTTCCAATACTTGAAAACATTGATTACGAGAGTAATCTAATCCAGGCAATTATTATATGCCCAACGAGAGAACTTGCCGTGCAAGTAAAACGCGAAATCGATAAAATTGGTAAATATATACACAAGTTAAAAACTGTATGTGTTTACGGTGGGGAACCTATTTCTAAACAAATTAATGCTTTAAAAAGAAAACCACAAATCATTATAGGTACTCCTGGAAGAACAATTGATCACATTAACCGTAAATTAATCAAGTTACAAAATGTGAGATTTGTTATCTTAGACGAAGCAGACGAAATGTTAAAAATGGGATTCAAAGAAGACATCGAAACAATTTTAGAGGCATCAAACAATGATCATCAAACAATGATGTTTAGTGCTACAATGCCTAAGGCTATTCAAAATATAGCTAAAAACTACATGAATGATCCAGTTCATATATCAGTAGTAACTGGAGAAGAAGCAAACAAAGATATTACTCAATACTACTATACTGTTAATGAGAAAAATAAAGTAGAAGCTGTCTCAAGACTTCTTCATGTTTATAATCCAAAATTAACACTAATCTTTTGTAATACAAAAAGAAAAGTAGATGATGTAACGAGAAGTTTAATAAAAATGGGTTACAATGCAGACAAAATACATGGTGAATTAGCTCAAACAGCAAGACTGGATGTGCTAAATAAATTCCACCATGAAGTATTAGATATTCTAGTAGCAACTGATGTTGCTGCACGTGGACTTGATATTAAAAACGTAGGAGTAGTAATTAATTACGATGTACCTGAAAAAGCTGAGTATTATGTTCATAGAATTGGTAGAACAGGGCGCATTGGTAATAAAGGTTATGCTTTTGCATTAGTAAATAGAAAAGACATGAGTAGATTAGATCAAGTTATGCGCTTTACAAAACAAACTATCAAGAAAAGAAATATACCAACACCTGAAAAAGTAATCGAAGTAAAACAAGAAAAGGAACTAGAAGAAATTTTGGAGATTTTAAACAACCAAAATACAAATTCCCAAATTGATTTAGCTACTAAATTACTTGATGAAAATGAAGCTCTTGATATTGTATGTGCATTACTTAGCAAATTAGATAAAAAAGATAAATCAGGGAAAGTCTTTGGAGACATTAATGAAAATATATCCAGAGGTAGTAAATCTGGACGAAATGAACGTTCTAGTAGAAACAATCGTTCTGGTGGCTCAAGAAACAGTAACCATGGATCTAGAAGCAAAAGTTCTGACTCAGTTAGATTCCATATTAACATTGGAACTGGCTTAGGATTAACTCCAAAAAAATTCTCAGAATTTATTTGTGAAAAAACAAAACTTAGAAATCAACAAATACAAGATATCACAGTTAGACATGCATTTTCATTCTTCACGGTTAATAAAGCTCAAGAACAAAAAGTTTTAAGAGCTCTTAATAACTTTACGTATCAAGGTAAAAAGACATCAATTCAACATGCAAAAGAAAAATAAAAATATAAGGCAATCACTTTGAACTGCACCCATAAACTTGGACATAGGAAACTATGAAAAAGAGAGGGTGCAGTTTTTATATTGCTGTTTTTTTAAACAGTCTTTTTATAATAAAGATGCAGATATATTTCTTCTAAATGACATTTTTTTACTTATTACCTATTTTCATAAAAAGAATTTGAATGTATAATAATATTAGAGTGAAAAGATGGGAGATAATATTAATGTTAATAATAAAAAATGCCAACCTTATTACTATGGCGAAAGACAACTATGTGCTAGGTAGTATTGTGGTTAAAGGTAAAAAGATTTTAGAAGTGGGAAAAGATATTGATTTAAGCAAATACAAAGATGCTTTAGTAATTGATGCGAAAGGATTATTTGTAACACCAGGACTAGTAGATCCTCATTGTCATATTGGAGTTATGGAAGAAGGAATTCGTTTTGAAGGTAATGATACTAATGAGTTGAGTGGCCCAATTTATCCAGAACTAAGAGGAATAGATAGTCTTTTCTCAAAAGATATAGCATTTGAATATACTTATAGAGCAGGGATTACAACAGTAAACACAGGACCAGGTAGTGCTAATGTAATTGGTGGTACTTTCTGCGCTATTAAAACATTTGGTGAAACTGTTGAAGACATGATTATAAAAGAAGAAACAGCTATGAAAATGGCGTTAGGAGAAAACCCTAAAAGAGCTTACGGTTCTAATAATAAAAACCCTGGGACTCGTATGGCGAGTGCTGCCTTAATGAGAGAATGGCTTTTTAAGGCAAGAGATTATCATAAAAAATTAAAAGCATTTGAAAACAAAGAGGAAGATGCTAAAGAACCACCATTTGATATGAAATTACATTCGTTAATGAGAGTATTTGATGGAATGATAGTTAAAATCCATGCACATCGCCGTGATGATATCATGACAGCGATAAGAATTGGAAAAGAATTTGGATTAAATGTAACAATTGAACACGCCACAGAAGCTTACATGATTCCAGAAAGTATAAAAAAATCAAATGTTAGTTTAATTCTAGGCCCAACACTTGGAATGGCATCAAAATATGAACTTAAAAATAAAACATATAAATCAGCAAAAGTGTTAGAAGATAATGATATAACTTTTGCAATAATGACAGATCATCCTGTTATTACATTAGATACTACTCTAGTTCAAGCAGCACTCTTCATAAAAGAAGGACTTAGTGAAATGAAAGCTTTAGAAGCTTTAACAATCACAGCGGCTAAACTAAACGGTATTGAAGATAGAGTTGGATCATTAGAAGTAGGGAAAGACGCTGATATCGTTGTTTGGGATGGACCAATATTTGACATCATGACTAGAACAGAATACGTAGTGATTGATGGAGTAATCAGACATCAAAAATAAAAGTGCAAATTTTTGCACTTTTTTTCTGAAAATTATTCCATTATGAAAGCGCTTTATGATATAATAATCATGGGTAAATAACGAGGTGATTAAATGCGAATAAAAGAACATCCCATTTTAACATTTGAAGAGAAGAAAAAACTTTCTTTTTTCTTTGATGGGAAAGAAATTTATGGCTATGAAGGAGATACAATAGCTTCAGCTTTGCATGCTTTTGGAATCAAAACACTTAGTCACAGTATTGAACTCAAAAGACCACGTGGGTTCTACTGTGCTATTGGTAATTGCTCATCATGTAATATGATAGTTGATGGGAAACCGAATGTTAGGACTTGTGTTACTGTACTTGTTGAAGGTATGAAGGTTAAAACGCAAGTAGACAAAGGTGATATTTATGAAACAAATTGATCTTGTAATTATCGGTGGTGGTCCAGCAGGACTAAGTGCTGCAAAAACTGCAGCTGAAGCAGGACTAGCATCATGTATAGTTGAACGTGCTCCGTCAATAGGTGGACAATTAGTGAAACAAACTCATATGTTTTTCGGTAGCGAAAAACAATATGCAAAAACACGTGGTATTGATATTGCTAAAATATTAGCAAATGATGTTTTAAAATTTCCTAAATTAATTGAAATAATGACAAATACGACTGTAGTAGGACTTTATCAAGATAAAGTAGTTACTCTACTACAAGAAGAAAAATATATAAAAGTACAAGCTAAAGCTATTGTAATAGCAACAGGAGCTAGTGAAAAAATACTTGCTTTTGAGAACAACGATCTACCTGGAATATATGGCGCTGGTGCTGTTCAAACTTTAATGAATGTTCATGGTGTATTACCTGGTAATGACGTTGTAATGATAGGTAGTGGAAACATTGGACTTATTGTAAGTTATCAATTAATACAAGCTGGAGTTAACGTGAAGTGCGTATTAGAAGCTTCTAGCACTATTGGTGGATACAAAGTTCATGCATCTAAACTAAAAAGATTAGGTGTTGATATTAAAACATCTCATTCAATTAAAAAAGCAATTGGAAAAGAATATCTTGAAAAAATCATTATTGGTAAACTCAATGACAAATGGGAGTTTATAGATGGAACTGATGAAGAAATAGAAACAGATTCTTTATGTATTAGTGTTGGACTTAGTCCGTTATCTAGTTTACTTAGTATGATTGGCACAGAAATGAAATATGTTAGTTATTTAGGAGGACTTGTTCCACTTATTGATAAAAACCATGAAACATCAATAGAAAATGTATTTGTTGCTGGTGATGTATGTGGTGTTGAAGAAGCAAGTAGCGCAATAGTTGAAGGCTATCTAACAGGACTTGTAGTTGCAAAAAAACTAGGGTTTATACATCCAAAGTACGACGAGTTATATCTTGATTTCAAAGCTCAACTTCATAATTTAAGAAGTGGACCTTTTGGTGAAAAATTAAGACTTGGCTTAAAAGAGATTGCGAGGCAATTGATATGTTAAATACAAACGGTGTTCCAAGTAAAGATTTAATCTTATCAAGATTTCCTAAAAAGAAATTCTTAAACAAGCCAAAAGCAATCACAGAATGTTATGAGGAAATACCTTGTAATCCCTGTCAAACTAGTTGTCCATTTGATGCGATTCATATCGGAGAAGATATAAACACACCACCTGTTGTAGATTTTGATAAATGTACAGGTTGTGGTATTTGTGTTTATAATTGCCCTGGACTTGCAATTTTCACAGTTGAATTATTAGAAGAATTAAATGCTAGATTTAAAATACCATACGAGTTAAGACCGTTGCCAGTAGTCGGTGAAACATGGGATGGTGTAAATAGAAATGGCGATGTTATCACAAAAGTATATATCGAAAAAGTATCTTTAAGAGAAAAACAAGACAAAACAGCTTTGATCCAAGTAATAGTCCCAAAACAGTTTATTTATGAATTCATTACCATAAGGAGTAAATCATGAATAAAAAAGATATTATAATCTGTCGTTGTGAAGATGTAACTTTAGAAGATCTTCACAACCTAATGGAAGAAGGATATACATCTTTTGAAGAAATCAAAAGAATACTTAGAGTAGGGATGGGACCTTGCCAAGGAAATTCATGTGGACAATTAGTCCAAAAAGAAATAGCCATATTTACAAATACTCCAATGAACCAAGTTAAAACACATAAAGTAAGACCACTAATTACTGGAGTAAAACTAAAAGCAATAGTAGAGGCATTAGATGATGAAAGCTAATATTGTTATAGTAGGTGCAGGAATTAGTGGAGTAAGTATTGCGTATAATTTAGCTAAAAAAGGCGTTAAAGATATTGTTGTATTTGATGATAATTATTTAACTGGAGGAGCTACAGGAAGATGTGGCGCAGGGATTAGACAACAATGGGGTACAAAAAACAATTGTATCCTAGCTAAAAAGAGTGTTGAGTTTTTTGAGAAAGCTCAAGAAGTACTAGATTATCCAAGAGATATAGAATTTAAACAAGCAGGATACCTTGTAGTAGCAACAACAAAAGAAGAAGACATTCAATTTGAAAAGAATGTTGCTTTACAAAACAGCCTTGGGATACCTGCGGTTAAGCTAACACCACTTGAAGCAAAGAAGATTGTTCCACATTTAAATATTGATAATGTAGTAAGTGCAACTTTCTGTAATACAGATGGACATCTGAATCCATTTACAGTAACAGATGCTTATTATTTAGCTGCAAAAAGACTTGGAGTTAAATTCTTTTTCCAAGAGAAAGTTTTGGACATTATAGTAAAAAATGATAAAATAGAAAAAGTAATAACTACAAATCATAAAGTATTAACAAATAAGGTAGTGAATGCTGCTGGTGGGTATTCTAAAGAAATTGGGAATATGGTAGGTGTAGATATACCAGTATATTCAGAAAATCATGAAATACTAGTTACTGAACCAATAGAAAAATTACAAGGGCCAATGGTAATATCATTTTCATTAAACATCTATTGCCAACAAGTCCCTCATGGAAGTTTCATAATGGGTAGAAGTGATCCATTTATGCCAAAAGGATATAATATTGAATCAAGTTGGAATTTTTTAGATGAAATGGCAAAAACAGTAGTTAATATCTTGCCTCCAATTGGAGAATTAAGAGTAATTAGACAATGGGGAGGACTATATAACTTGAGTCCAGACAGACAACCAATTATTTCAGACGTAAAAGAACTACCTGGATTCTATCTAGCTTGTGGTTTTAGCGGACATGGATTTATGTTTGCTCCAATGACAGGATTGTTATTATCAGAGATTATCTTAGGAGAAAAAACGACATTAGATACTGCTGATTTACATATTGATCGTTTCAAAAATACTAATTTTAATGACTACGAAAAAAGTGTTGTATAGAGAGGAGATTTAATAATGGGAACTACTTTATATCAAACAGAACCGTTACTTGATTTTACTAAAAAAGAGGTAATTGAAAAGTACATGGAAGGGCTAATCAAAGTCGAAGGATATTTAGGAAAAACTTATCCATTAATTATTAATGGAGAAGAAAGAACTACTAATGAGTTATATACTTCTGTAAATCCAAGTAATCACAAAGAGGTAATTGGGAAAATTTACCAAGCTACTATTAAAGATGCTGAAGATGCAATGAATGCAGCTTTAATCGCATTTGAGTCTTGGAAAAGAGTAAAAGCAAGTACAAGAGCTGATGTATTATTTAAAACAGCTGCAATTATTCGTAAACGTAAATATGAATTTAGTGCGTTAATGACAAAAGAAGCAGGTAAACCATGGCCTGAAGCTGATGCTGATACAGCTGAAGCAATTGATTTCTTAGAATATTATGGACGTCAGATGATGGAATTAGAAAATGCTGATAAAAAGACTCTAAGCAGAAGAAATATCGAAAGAAATGAATACAAGTTTATTCCTCTTGGAGTAGCAGCGGTTATTACACCTTGGAACTTTCCTTTAGCTATTTTAGCTGGAATGACAAGTGCTGCTGTGGTTGGTGGAAATACAGTATTATTAAAACCAGCAATTACGACTCAAGTAATAGCTTATAAATTCATGGAAGTACTGCATGAAGCAGGTCTTCCAAAAGGTGTAGTTAACTTTATACCTGGTGATGGTCCAGAAATTGGAGAATACATGGTGAAACATATTAAAACTAGATTTATCTCTTTTACAGGAAGTAGAGCAGTTGGATGTTTGATTAATGAAAATGCTGCAAAAGTCAGAAAAGGACAAAAATGGCTAAAAAGAGTTATCGCTGAAATGGGTGGAAAAGACGCAATCGTGGTTGATAAAGATGCTGATTTAGAATTAGCAGCTGAATCAATTGTAAAAAGCTCATTTGGGTTCTCTGGACAAAAATGTAGTGCATGTTCACGTGCAATCATTCATGAAGATGTATATGATGAAGTTGTTAAAAAAATTATCAAACTTACGAATGAGCTTACAGTTGGAAATGTAACTGATTTTAATAATTTTACTGGTCCAGTTACCGATCAAAAAGCATTCGACAAAATAATGAATTATATTGAAGTTGGAAAGCTTGAAGGTAAACTTGTAGCAGGAGGAATTGGAGATGATTCAATTGGTTGGTTTATTCAACCAACAGTTTTCATTGATTGTGACCCTTTATCGAGAATTATGCAAGAAGAAGTCTTTGGACCATTCTTATCAATTACAAAAGTAAAATCTTTCGAAGAAGCTATTGAAGTAGCAAATAATACAGATTATGGATTAACTGGTGCAGTATTAACGAAAAATAGAGAACATCTTGAATATGCTAGAGAAAATTTCCATGTAGGAAATTTATACCTTAATCGTAAATGTACTGGTGCAATTGTTGGATATCAACCATTTGGTGGGTTCAACATGTCAGGGACAGACTCTAAAGCTGGTGGACCAGAGTATTTAGTATTACATATGCAGGCAAAAACAATATCAGAAATGTTATAAAAAAAGATGCGAAAACAACTTAAAAAAACTTAGTAAATTAGGACTTAAGGCAGATGATGGAGAGATGATTGAAGTAGTTTGTAATATGCAAATTGATTTTCTGATAAAAGAGAGAAAATATAAACAAGCATTTGAAGCTGCTCAAACACTTTTACATTACAATAAAAACGGCATTAAAAACAGCAAGTATGCCTATAATGCAAATTATTGGATTTACAAGTAAAATATTAATGATATTAAACACATAATTTATACAAATGTAAAATAACAATAATATCTTGCATTATGTTGTATAAATATTATAATTATAATGTAAGTAAGGGCGGATTAGGACATGGGTGATATACGCATATCATAGGATTGTGTTTTGCAATTTTATGTATGGAAAGAATTCTTATGGCTGGGGCCAAAATGTTTTAAATGAAAAAAATAATGGTCTTTTTAACCATTATTTTTTTTTGGAAAAATACTAGCTAAACTGCTATACAAACCAGATTAATATGTTATAATTAATGTTGATGAAAGCGTTTGTAAGACTATGAATAAAGGAGATTAAAAATGGAAGATAATTTTGACACCTTAATGACCTGTTTGGTCAAAGATAAACCCGAAGTAGGGCTTACTCAAATGAAGAAGAAAATTCCTCAAGATTTAGAAAGCCATGAAGTACTTATCAAAGTGAATTACACAAGTGTTTGTGGTACTGATTATCACATTTACACTTATGATGATTGGGCTAAAAAAAGACTAAAATTACCTTTTACCGCGGGGCACGAATTTAGCGGTGAAGTTGTTAAAATAGGTAGTGAAGTTACTAGAGTTAAACTAGGTGATATTGTAAGTGCTGAAACTCATATAATTTGTGGTACTTGTGAGTTTTGTTTAAGAGGTGAAGGACACATCTGTGAAAACACAAAAATAATAGGTGTAGATATTGATGGATGTTTTGCCGAATACGTTAAGATCCCCGCCATGAATTGTTTCATAAATAGTAAGGATGTAAATCCTTTACATTTAAGTGTTCAGGAACCTCTAGGTAATGCAGTACATACAATGACTCACTTTCCAATTGAAGGAAAAGACGTAGTTATTACTGGATGCGGACCTATTGGATTAATGGCAGTAAACGTATCAAAAGCATATAAAGTAAAAAAAATAATTGCTGTTGAAGTAAATGAATATCGTTTAAAGTTAGCGAAAGAATTAGGTGCTGACGTTGTTATAAATCCATTAAAAGAGGATGTTGTTGCTAGGGTATTAGAAGAAACTAATGGTCGTGGAGCAGATGTAGTGGGCGAATTCAGCGGAAATAAATATGCGATTGAACAAGCATTTAAATATGTTAAAGCAGGTGGAGGATTATCTCTGCTTGGATTACCAAATAAAGATATAGAAATTGACTTAGCTAAGTATATAGTATTTAAAGGCTTAAACATTTATGGAGTAGTTGGAAGAAGAATCTATGATACTTGGTATCAAGTGAAAGAACTTGTAGATAATAACATGTTAGACTTTGACAAAATTATCACTCACACTTTCAAATTAACTGAATTTAAAAAAGCAATGGAGCTTATGGGGAGCGGGAACTGCGGAAAAATAGTCTTACTCCCAGGAGATGAATAAAATGAGTACTCATGAACTAAAATTTCTTAAAGAAAAAATTGAACAGTTAAAAAAAGATGGTGTTTACAGAGAACTTCCTGTAAATTATGGACCATGTGATAATGTAATTAATCTTAATGGAAAAGAAGTCGTTAATCTTTCAAGTAATAACTATCTAGGACTTGCAAACCATCCAAGAGTAAAAAAAGCTGCAATTGATGCTGTTAATAAATATGGAGCAGGAGCTGGAGCTGTTAGAACTATTGTAGGTAATCAAGACATTATCGGAAAACTTGAAGATATCCTTGCAGAATTCAAACACGAAGATGCAGTTATGTGTTTTCAATCAGGACTCAACTGCAATATCGGGACTATATCTGCTATTACATCAAAAGGAGATTTGATTATTAGTGATGAGTTAAATCATGCTTCAATTATTGATGGTGTAAGATTAAGTAAAGCAGATAAAGCAATATTTAAACATTCAGATATGAAAAATTTAGAGAATATTTTAATTGAAAAGAGAGATCAATATAATCAAGTTTTAATTATTACTGATGGTGTATTTTCAATGGATGGCGATTTAGCAAAATTACCAGAAATTGTAAATCTCGCTGAGAAGTATAATGCCTTAACTTATGTTGATGATGCACATGGTAGTGGCGTTTTGGGTGAAAGTGGTAGAGGAACTGTAGACCACTTTAAATTACATGGAAGAGTTGATTTTATTATAGGCACGTTGTCTAAAGCAATTGGCGTTGTTGGAGGATATGTAGCAAGTAAAAAAGAAACAAAATCATGGCTATCTCATAGAGCTAGACCACTGTTATTTTCCACTGCACTACCACCAGCAGCAACTGCTGCGGCTATAGAGAGTGTTAAAATGTTAATGGAAAGTGAAGAATACACTGACATGCTTTGGGAAAACGCTAAATACTTCAAAGAAAAATTAAGTAAATTAGGGTTCGATACCGGACATAGTGAAACCCCTATTACTCCTGTAATGATTGGAAATGAAGCAAAAACAATGCAATTTAGTAAAGCTTTACTAGAATCTGGTGTATATGTTTCTGGAATTGTTTTCCCAACAGTTCCAATGGGAAAAGGAAGATTGCGCTGCATGATTAGTGCATCTCATACTAAAAAAGATCTTGATTTTGCTCTTGATAAATTTGAAAACGTAGGAAAAAAATTAGGAATTATCTAATTCAAAAAGGAGAAATCAATTTTCTCCTTTTTCTTTGTTTATAAAAATTGTATAATTATATTAAGGGTGTGGTTCTATGGAGAAGTATTTGAGTAACTGGATTACTATTATTGACGGAATCAAAAATGATAATACATATAAGGCATCATGGGGAAGAGCAATTATTGAGTGTATTATGGAAAAACAGTATGATGTAGTTGAAGATGAAGTTATCATTGAAGAGTATTTTATTGTGCAAAAGATTCTGAAATATTATTGGAATTTAAATTGCTTTTTTAAATTGTCTCAAGGAGACTTTCTTGTGATTGAAAAAGTTACCAAAGAAATTTCAGAAGATTATTACTTGAGAAAGAAACATAATAACCCTGTTTGGTACAATGAAGTAGAGATATTTCTCAAAAGAAAACAAATTAAATTTGAGAAAATAATCAATAGAATAATGAAGATTGTGAATAAAAATATCGCTTATCGATTTTTAAACCATAGAAGTAAAAAAATTAAGCTATACAAGCTGGATTTGAAAAATAAAGCACTCAGGTTCAAAGTGACGGAAGTAGAGACGATAAAGAATTATTCCAAAATTCTCAATGACCTTATTAACTCGAAATGGGCTTTATATTTAGAAAACTATAATAATTCTCCATTCTTGCAGAGAAAAGTAATTGATTCTGCATCGAGCAATTTAAAGAAAATCAATCTTAGATCAATTAAAAATATTTTAGTTCAGTACTTTCATACAGAAGGACTAAAAGACTTTTATACAGGTGAGCATATAGAATATAAAGATATTAAGATGGTTCATGTAATACCTTATAATTACATTTACAGTAATAATATATGGAATTTAGTGATTACAGATAAACAAACTAAAGTTAAACTAATACCATCAAATGAGGATATGGAAAAATTAAAAGTCAGAAACACATCATTATTGAAAGAACTTAAAAATGTAAGCAATAAAGAAAAACAAGATTTAGAAAATGTCGTGCATAATAACTTACTAGATAAATGCTTTATGGATATGAGGGGGTAAGGAAATGATTGTATATAATAAATTAGTTAGAGATAACATACCTGATATGATTGAAAGCGAAGGGAAAAAGTTCAAAACTCGTATTTTAAATGATACAGAATATGAACTTGAGTTAAGAAAAAAACTCATTGAAGAAGCAAAAGAACTGTATGAAGCAGAGAGCATCGAACAAAAAATCTATGAACTTGCCGATATTTACGAGATCATAGAGTATGTTCTTTTGGTGAATAACATTGACAAAAGAAGTGTTGATATGTACCGTGTTAAGAAAAACATGAAGAATGGAAGCTTCGATGAAAAAATATTTTTAGAGCATGTAAATTAAATATATACTTATATGCTTAATTTTTCATAAAATGTTTTAAGATATTGTAAGTGTAATAAACAGTCCATTTTTTGGACTGTTATCTTTATTAATGGATAGTATATTGAAAGAAGAACTAAAAATTTATGTAACATTCATATAAAGTAAAGGAGGCAATCTATGATTTATGTTGTAATTGCAGTAGTGATAATATTAGTTTTGACACCAGTTTCGATGATAATTTATCTAAGTGTCACAGAATATATACCTCAAGATGTCGAGGAATCAAAGATATTTAAAAATAGCAATTCTTCGAAATTAAAAAAAACTATGACACTTACTACTTTGAATATTGGATATTCAAGTATAGACAAAGATCAAGATTTTTTTCTCGAAGGTGGAAAAGGTTCTAGATGTGTTTCCAAACAAAAGACTTCAAAGAATCTAAAGGGTATTGCTTCTATGTTGAAGGAAACAGGAAGTGACTTCTATTTCTTACAAGAAGTAGATGAACCTTGCAGAAGAAGTTGCTATACAAATCAAGTTAAATATATCGCTAAAATCTTTCATGATTATAATAATTCATTTGTGTATAACTACAGAGTAAAACACATACCATTTCCTATCTTTAAACCAATGGGAAGTGCAGAAAGTGGTCTGTTAACCCTGTCTAAAAGTAAAATATCAGAGTCTTACAGACATCGACTTCTTGGAAAAGATTCATTCCCAAAAAGACTGTTCTATCCAAAGAGATGCATGATGATCAATAAATATAGAATGAATGATAAACAGGAACTAATCTTAATTAATATCCACTTATCAGCATATGGTAAGGGAGGATTAAAAAGAGAAAAACAAATAAAACATTTAATTGAATTCATTAATGAAATATCAAAGACAAACAAATATGTTATTATTGGTGGAGATTGGAATCATATTTTTGAGAAGAGTAAACATAAAGGTAAATTACCTAAATGGTTGGGTGTGTTACCTAAGGAGCTCTTTGAAACAAAATTCAGAATTATATATGACAAAGAAGTAAACACTGTTAGAAGTGTAGATACTCCATATACTAAAGGTAAGAATTTTGAAACAATAATAGATGGGTTCTTAGTTAGTCCAGGAATAGATGTAGTAAAAATAAACACAAGAGATTTTGAATTTAAATATACAGATCATAATCCTGTGACCATATCATTTAAATTGAAATAATTAATTTTCGATAAAAAGTCTAGACTAAAAGTTTAGACTTTTTTTGTAGTTCAACCTAGTATTTATGTAAGACATCTTTAACAAGCTGTTTTATGACCTAATTCTGATAAAATATAAGTAAGTTAGAAAAATATAACTTGAATTAATGAAATAAGGAGGAATATATTGTGAGGAAATTTACATTAGTTTCAATAGTTTTGTTTATTGCCTTTATTTTAGTAGGTTGTTCGAATTCTGAATTAGAGAGAAATAGTTATTTATCAAAAGACAAGATTGATTCTACAATAATTGAAGAAGATGGATATACCGACCTAGAAGATGGATATACCGACTTAGAAGATGGTATTTATGCAATTACAACTGGACTTAGTGATATATCTACAAAATCCGGTGGAGACAGTTATATGTTTTCAGAAGGTACTATGTATGGAGATAATGGTATTCAATCAGGGCAACTATCTGGGAGTGAATCGAATGATATATTAGAATACGATTTCTATTTATCATTATTTGAAGTTTCTCAAGATTTAACAAAAGGAGTATTCTTGGATTATTACAACAATGTCGGATACTTTGACACTTTAAATATGGTAAAAGTAGTGTTGAATAATAATGAACTTGCTATTAACGGTGCAGTAGTAGAATTACTAAACGATAGTCAAGAAGTGATTTATCGTTCATATAGTAATGCGAATGGTTTTGCTTATCTGTTTCCTAAAACTGATCAATTAGATTCAGTTTCAGAAATAAGAGTTTCTTATGATGGACAGATAATATATCTAAATTACGAGTATGATGAAACAAACAATATAGTTACAATTAATATAGACAATAGTACTGAAACACATCAAGATATAATTGAAATCATGTTTGTAATTGACACTACTGGTTCAATGGGAGATGAAATTACATTCTTAAAAGCTGAGATTGAATATGTAATATCGCAAGTTAGTTTAGAAAACCCTAATACTGTTATTAAATTAGCTTTATTACTATATCGAGATTTATCAGATGATTATGTTACAAAATATTTTGATTTTACCACTGATTTAAACGCTTTAAAAGACATATTAGTAGAACAAAGTTATGGTGGAGGAGGAGACTTCGAAGAAGCTGTAGATATTGCTCTTTTCGAAGCTGTAAATAAAAATTGGAGTGATGATAATACAACAAAATTATTATTTCATGTATTAGATGCACCACCTCACAATAATCAAGAAGATATGACAAGATATTACGATGCAATATATCAAGCCTCTGAACTAGGTATTCGCATGATTCCTGTGGCATCAAGTGGAATAGACAAATACACAGAATACTTATTGAGAAATGAAGCACTAATGACAGGTGGAACTTATTTGTATCTAACAAATGATTCTGGTATTGGTGGAGACCATATTGAAGCTTCAACCTTAGAAACTGAAGTTGAATATCTAAATCGATTACTAGTTCGAGTAATAAATGAATTTCATACAGGGGTAAGAGAAGTGAAAATTCCTTTTGTTCCAGTACAAAAGATTGGAATTGAATAATATTAAAAACAGACTTTGAAAAGTCTGTTTTTTTTAACGCCTTCGATAAGTTTCTTTTGTTTGTTAGCCATATTTGATACAATAGATTAAAGTGAAAAATACTTGTGAGGTGCAATATGGAAAAAATCATTAAGAGATTAGTAAAATTTACAGAAGATAGAAATTGGAAACAATTTCATACTCCTGATAACTTAGCAAAATCAATCGCAATAGAAGCTTCTGAATTGTTAATAAATTATCAGTATGGGGATACGTACTTTAACATTAATAATGTTAAAGAAGAATTGGCTGATGTTATGGCTTATTGTTTGCTTCTTAGCGAACATTATGGCTTTGATATTGAAACTATTATGAATAATAAAATAGACAAGAATGGTTTGAAATATCCAATTAGTAAGTCTTATGGAAAAGCAGATAAGTATAATAAACTTTAACAAACACTTTATAAAGTAAATAAACAGAAAATTACTTTTTATTAAGGGACATCATTTTTGATGTTCCTTTTGACTAAAATACACATTACTATATTAATAACATGTATGCTATAATAAAAACTACATAATTTTTAAGGAGGTACACTATGAAAACAAAAAGAATTATTACAGAAAAAGATGCAAAAATGTTCTTCAATACAAAAATAAACTCAATTGAAGATGCAATGGGCATCTGTGATATCGATGTCATAAACAAGCAAATTAGTTTTGACTTTACATCAGTTCTTTTATTGTCTTTTAAATATGTACTTGCTGAGCAATGTTATTCAATTGATTCTACTTTATTTACTAGTAACTTTACAAGAGTGCTAAATCAATGTATTACAAATAAAATAGAAGATAGTACTGAATATGATTATGTTAGAAATCTTGATTCTAAACAGCTTCATTTTACATTTAAACTTGAAAAAGCAGATAATGAAAATGTTAGAATATATATTATAAATATTGAGAAACTTAAAGAAACAGAAAAAGAACTAGCACTACTAGGGAATGTACTAGATTCTTCTAAAGAGTTGTTTGTTGGTAGTACTTGGTGGAAAGATTATGATAAACATCATCATCATTTTTATCAAACAGATGCTGGACCAAAAATACTTGGAATAGACATTTCTAAAAATAAGTTGTATGGTACTACAGACTTCCAAAAAGTAAGAGAAAAAGCTAGAGTTTCTTCTCCGTTTTATGATGAGTGTATAAAGACAGAAGAAGAATCGTTTGAGAAAATGAGAAAAAATGAAACAGATTATTTTGCTGGAAGGACTCCCGCACAAACTTTTAATGGTGAAACAGTATGGGTTGAGGCTTACGGAAAATGCCTTTTAAGATATAAAGACGGTACACCTAGATTTTTCGTAGCTATTGATATATATCTATCAGATGTATTTGAATCATCTCATCAATTAACCATTATTAATAATCTTGTAAATACAGGGTTAATCAATAGTGATGTAGGTATATGGTATTATCAAAAACATATTGAAATTGGCAGATATTATTTTACGAAGTCATATCGATCTTTAATGAATATTTCTGAAGATTATGAAAGTGAAACGGCCTCTGACATATTGAATGAACATTTTGATAAGGTAATCATTCATACTCCAAGTTATTTAAAATTCTTAAATAACTTTAAAGAAACTCACAATAAAATCTTTGATGGTGAGATTGATAAGTACGAAGTAGTAATCCCTAATAACTTTGAAAAAGATAAACCACAATGGATAGAAATTAGAGGAACCGTTATTGAAAGAGATCTAACTGGCGATGTAATATTATTTGTTGGCGTGGCTATTGATATCACACAATTTACTTTGAGAAATCAAGAATTAGAGCGTTTGAGAGTTCAAAATGAGCGTCTTCAACTTGCCGAAAAATTAGCTATTAAGGCAGGGAATGTTATTGTATGGTACCAAAGTGATGATTTAATTAATGATAATAATCATGTTTATGGTAATGATATGTTTGTACAAAAACTAGGAATTAAGAGGAATTCAGAAGGAATTATTAAACTTAAGGATATAAGAAGAACAATGTGTTTTGACACATTAGAAGCTAAAGAATATAGTAGAATACTATTATCTCAATTAGATGATATATATACTTTAAAGATAAAGTCTTTGAAGCATTTACTCGTGAAACACAAAAATTATGAAACTGGTGAAGAATTCTATTTTGAACATAGTATTGAAGTTGAAGAATTTAACGAAGACGGAAGCATTAAGTTAATTGGTGGATTCATGTTAGATGTTACTGAAAACATGAAAAGACAAGAACAAATTAGATTCTTAGCTAATTACGATGTTCTTTCTCAATTACATAATAGAAATTATTTTGATGGATTCATAAATAGTGATAAAATGCCATCTTCATATACGATATTACTGTTTGACATTGATGGATTGAAGTTAGTCAATGATGCATTTGGACATATTGAAGGAGACAAAATCATCAAAATACTAGCAAGTTTCTTAAAAGAAGTATATAGTGATAATTTATTTATAGCTCGAATTGGTGGGGATGAATTTGTTATTGTTCAAGACTTCATTTCTTTGGATAGAGTAAGTGATCAAGTTGATGAACTAGAAGCAGTTATTGACAAACATAATGAAACAGCACATATTAAGCTAATTGTAAGTAAGGGTGGAAAAGAAGTTATAGATAATGATCTAAGTTTTGAAAAAGCATTTACTATCGCAGAAAATCTAATGTATCGTCGAAAACTAAACAATAGATCATCAAGAAAATCACATGCCTTAGAAAGTATTATTGAAACACTAAATGCTAAAACTGAAGAAACAAAAGAGCATAGTGAAAGAATGAGTTCAAATGCACTTAAAACGCTTGTAGAACTTGGACTAAGTCGTGCTAGCGAAAAAGCTGATATTAGACTTCTTGCAAGAGTGCATGACATTGGGAAAATAACTGTTCCAGATAATATTTTATTTAAAAAAGGTAGATTAGATCAATCTGAATTTGAAATCATTAAAAAACACTGCGAGGCAGGTTATAAAATTATTAAAAATATAACTGATTCTGATAATGTTAGTGAAGGTGTATTATCACATCACGAACATTATGATGGGTCTGGGTATCCTCAAGGTCTAGTTGGAGAAAACATACATATATATGCTCGTATTATATGTGTTATTGATGCATATGATGCTATGACAAATCTTAGAGTTTACCAAAAGACAAAAACTCAAGACGAAGCAATTAAAGAGATTATACGATGCAGTGGAACACAATTTGATCCTAAAGTTGTAAAAGCATTTTTAAAATCTTGTTTTGAGATTGATTTAGAAATGAATACGATATAAAATAATAACCATAGGGTACTTTGCTAGAGTAAAAATTTTGGGATGAGTAAAATATTGATATATTTTATTGGAGGTATTTATGGATACTATTACTTTGCAAGGAGGAATTTTCATTAGTATAATCCTATATGCTATAGGGTTTTTAGTGATGTTATTTACGGTAATTATGAGCGAAAAAAAGCAACCAGGAATGAGATATTTCATTTTTTATTTTTTACTTATGAGTGTTGGAATGACTGGAATCTACTTTAGGGAATCTCTGACTCCTCTTTTTAGCGTTATAATAGCTAACTCGCTCTTGATAATTGGGGCATTCTCTTTATCATGTGGGGTTGTTAGGTTTTTTAACAAAAAACCAAGCTATATATTTCTTGGAGTTGTATTCACGTTGTTTCTCACTGGGTTTATAACATTTACTTATGCTTCTCCTAGTGTGACATTCAGAATTATAGTCTTTAGTTTTATCTCTATTGTTATTTTCTCTAAGACTTTATTTTCTTTATTAACTAACAGAGAAAATAAATCTCATAAAATTGATTTACTTGAGTTAGTTGTAATTGCTTACCTATTATTGTATACATTGAGGATATTAGAAGTTTTATTTACCTCATCACATGATTCTTTTTTTGATTATGAATATGATGCTATAGCTGTAATATTACTGGCTATTGTGGGTACAATTACTATATCTGGAATTTTATCTTTGATAAACAATAGATATATTAAGGAACTAAAGGTAGGAGATAAAACATTGTTTAACTTTATCGCAACTATACCTACACCTGCTTTTGTTCATGATGAAGATGGTAAAATTATAAATGTTAGTAAAACTTTTTCAGAGGTATCTGGATATAAACTTGAAGATATACCTACAGTTAATGATTGGACAGAAAAAGCATATGGAGATAAAAAGGAAGAAATTAAATCTCTTATTGCTAGTTTATATGAGTTTAAAGATAAAACAAACGATAATCAAGTAACAATAAATACAAAATCAGGGGAAGATAGAATTTGGTCTTTTCATTCAGGGTATATCGGTTCACTGAGTAGTGGGAAAGATATTGCAATGAGTGTTGCTTTGGATGTTACTGAAAGAACTGAAATGAGTAGGAATTTACAGAATTCAGAATCAAGGCTTATTCTAGCTCAAGAAATATCTAAAATGGGAGCATGGGAAGTAGACTTGAGTGATAATACAATTTGGGCATCAAAACAATCATATACAATCTATGAGCTTGAAGAGAAAGACACCCCGTTAACAGTAGCTGACATACATAAAATGGTGGACAAAGAGGACGAAAAAAGATTGAATGAAGAATTAATGGGTTTAATAAAAGGGAATAAACCATATTCAATTAGTTTTAAACTTAAAACAGGTAGTGGACAAATCAAGTATATAGATTCCAAAGCAATCTTAGAAAAAGATTCTGATGGAAATCCTATCAAGGTAGTTGGAGTAATCCAAGATATTACAAAGCTTAGGGAAAATGAAATACAGCTTGAATATGCTGCGTATAATGATTATTTAACCGGACTTCCTAATAGAAGATTCTATGAAGAGAGTTTATTGAAATTTAAAACTGAAAAGTTTTTCCCACTCACAATTGTTATGGCAGACATAAACGGATTAAAACTTATTAATGATGCATTTGGACATGATTCAGGAGATGAGTTATTGAAAAGTGCAGCAAATATAATTGCTTCTTCAATTGGTGGAAATGATATAGCAGCAAGAATTGGGGGAGATGAATTTGTAATGGTTCTTCCTAATACTGATGGAAAAAGAGCTGAAAATATCATTAAAACAATTAACAAGAAAGCAGAAAAAATTCATGTTCAATCAATAAGCTTATCAATATCATTTGGTTCAAAGACAATGACTGACAGCAACGGGGACATCCAAGAATTGTATCGTGCTGCAGAAGATAGAATGTATAGAGAAAAACTTTTAGAGATACCTTCTATGCGTAGTGGAGCCATTGAAACTATTTTAAGCACTCTTTATGAAAAAGACTCAAGATCAGAAGCACATTCTAGGAGTGTTTCAATCATAAGCGAACGAATCGCAGAGATTTTCGGTATGAGTAGAAGAAAAATAGCAGAAGTGAAAACAGCTGGATTACTACATGATATTGGTAAGATTATCATACCATTAACAATCATAAACAAAGAGGGTACATTGACAAAAATAGAGTATTCAGAAATGAAAAACCATCCCGAGATTGGATTTAGAATTTTGAATTCTACTCATGATATGAGAGGGATTTCTGACTTCGTACTAAATCATCATGAAAGATGGGATGGACTAGGATACCCAAGACAAATAAAAGATAATGATATACCTTTGCAATCAAGAATTATTGCTATTGCTGATGCTTTTGACGCCATGACTAGTGAAAGAACTTATAGAGATATGAACACCAAAGAAGAAGCATTAATAGAAATTATTGCCAATAGTGGTACACAATTTGATCCAAAGTTGGTTGAATGTTTTAAAAATAATTTCGAGATAATAATTAAAGGATTATAAGAGTTACTTTCTTATTCATTAATATATTAAAATTTGAAATGAGGTTTTCTTATGAAACTAAAAGAGTATTTCATAAATAAATTTCAAAATACTGACGTTCAGTATGAATTAGATGGAAGACCAAGTCTATATGTAGCAATCCCATTAGGATTGCAACATGTTTTTGCTATGTTTGTTAGTAATATGGCTTCAATTCTCGTAATTAGTAATTTATTATCACTTGGATCTCAGGATACAATCTTTTTAGTTCAAATGGCAATGTTCTCATCAGGACTTGCTACTTTATTACAACTATATCCAATTGGAAAATTTGGTTCAAGATTACCAATAACTATGGGAACAGGGTTATCCTTTTTAGGGGTTGCGATTATTGTTGGGACTAAATATGGTTTGCCGGGAATATTTGGCGCAGCTTTAGTTGGATCATTAGTAGAAATATTGTTAGGATTTTCTATGAAATATGTTCGAAAGTTTTTTACTCCTGTTGTCACAGGTATCGTTGTTCTAGGAATAGGGTTTAGTCTCGTAAAAGTAGCTATGAATTATTTTGCAGGCGGAATAAATGCAGAGGGCTATGGAAGTGGGGAGAATCTACTTGTTGGACTAGTTACATTGATCACTATTCTAGTTATTACTGTTTATGGTAAAGGTGTTATAAAGACATCAGCAATATTAATTGGATTAATTGTCGGAGTTATTTTTGCTAGTTTTTTTGGAATGGTATCCCTTGACGCATTTGATGCAGGATCTTGGATATCAATTCCAATTCCTTTAAAATATGGGTTGGAATTTCATCTTGATGCAATCATTTTATTTGCAACAATATATATAATCTCAACAATGGAAACAATTGGTGACTGCAATGGGGTTGCTATTGGAGGACTTGATAGAGAAGCCACGAAAGAAGAAGTGAAAGGTGCAATTTTAGCTGATGGAATCAGTAGTGCTTTTGCAGCAATATTTAATGCCTTACCTAAAACATCATATAGTCAAAATGTTGGCATCGTATCAATGACTAAAGTAGTAAATAGGTTTGTCATTGCTACAGGAGCAGTAATAATTATCTTAGCTTCATTTTTCCCAAAATTTGGAGCAATATTTGCTAGTATTCCATCTCCAGTTCTTGGTGGTATGTTAGTAATTATAGTGGGAAATGTAGTTGTTACGGGTATCAAAATGATATCTCAAGGTAATTTAGCTGGAAGAGATGGATTAATTTTAGCTTTATCTTTAAGTGTTGGTTTTGGAGTAACACAATCACCTTTACTGATGGAACAGTTTCTACCAGGTGGAAATTTTGAAAGTGCATTTTTAGAATGGTATTTTACTGATGTAATTATTGCTGCTGGTCTTTTAGCGTTTATCTTAAATATTGTCTTACCAAAAGATAAGTAAGAAAAAAAGATGAGAATATCAATATGAATACTAGTTTATAATGGAACCACTAAACGGAGATATTAACCGTTTTAGTGGTTTTATATATATAGTGGAATTCTACCTATATTTATTGTCAAATACTTCATGAAGTGATATACTATTTATAGAGGAGAGATACGTATGATAAATAAAAATAAATTTGGTAAATTGATATTTAAATTAAGAAACGAAAAAGGGATATCACAAAAGGAACTTGCTACATTATTAAACAAATCATTTCAATCAATATCAAAATGGGAGAGAGGTATTTCCATTCCTGATTTAGACATGATCTTGAAAATATGTGAAGTATTTGACACTTCTTTGGGAGTGTTCTTATTTTCTGTTTCTTCGTCAATGAGTCTTAAGGAACTAATTGAGAATGTTAATGTAAACGGAATAGATGAGAAAAACTTTATGAACTTAGGGGCCTTAGTACAGTCTGATATCTTTACTTTGTCGGTAGTTAAACTATTTACTGATAAACTAATATACACGACATTAAGAGATGTTTTTCCAAAAACTCATGAGTATAAGAAATATTCACTTTTAAAAGCATCTCATGAAATTTGTCGAAATTATGCTGATTTAATAGATACTGACTTTTTTGATTTTGAAGAAGATATAATTAATGGTATTAGTGTTCTTACATCAGAGTTGACTTTGGAATATAGTCAAGTTGTAATCAGTAAACTTATAGCTAGAGTAGTCGAAGAAAACAAAAGCACAGCTATATTACTTATTAACAATTCAATAGAAAAAGTACACTACTTTACAAGGATTTCAAATGATCTAGTTGAAAAAGGGTTCAATTGTTTTTATATAACACAATTGATTGGAAACTTATCGGTTAATAAATCTATTGTTGGCGGCGGCGGTGGTGGCGGACTTCGAGGTCACGGTGGTTGGCATATTAATCTTGATGATTTAGATGATAATTATTTAGAAAACTCTAAGACATTATTCAAACAATATGTCGAATTTTATAACAGAGATTTTAAGTTTAAAATCACTAAATAATAAGTTTTAAAGAAAGAGGTATTAATATGTTGTTAGTAAATCAATTAAAAGTCAAGGTAGAGAGAGAACCTAAAGATTTAAAAAAATCTATTTCAAGAAAACTTGACACACATATAGATAATGTTTTAGATTATACAATCTTAAAAAGATCGATTGACGCTAGAAAAAAAGAACACATACTATTTGTCTATAATTTACTTGTTAAAGTTAAAGGTGAAAAAACTATTTTAACGAAAAGGATTTCAAATGTAACGAAACAAGTTTTTAACAAAGAGGATAATGAACAAGTAAAATTTGAGTACTTAAAAGATAAAAAGATTGCGATAATTGGTTTTGGACCTGCTGGTATGTTTAGTGCATTAACATTTGCACAAGCAGGAGTAAATGTTTCTGTATTTGAACGTGGAGAAGAAGTAGATAAAAGAATTGCTACAATAGATAGATTTAATACAAATAGAGTCCTTAGTACAGAATCAAATATTCAGTTTGGAGAAGGTGGAGCTGGAACATTTTCTGATGGAAAACTAACAGCAAGAAAAAAAGACGTCAGAGGAAAATGGCTTTTTGAAGAACTTGTTAAAGCAGGTGCTCCAGATGAAATTTTATATGTACATAATCCTCATATAGGTACAGATAAACTTGTTAAAGTTGTTAAAAACATTAGAAAAGAAATAATTTCATTAGGTTCAACAATTAATTTCGATTCTCTGGTTACTAATATTGAACCTCGTGATAAAGGAATCAATTTAACGATAAACAAAGTTGTTCAACATTTTGATTATGTAGTACTAGCTATGGGATATAGTTCAAGAGACACAATAGAAATGCTATATAACAATAAATGTGAAATCATCCAAAAACCATTCGCAGTTGGGTTTAGAATAGAACACAAACAAAATATGATTAATAAAGCTCAATTTGGACCAAATCATGATAATCCGTTACTTGGAGCAGCTGAATATAAACTTACTCATCAAACAGAAAGCAAAAAAGGTGTTTACACTTTCTGTATGTGTCCTGGAGGATGGGTTGTACCAGCCTCTTCCGAAGAAGGAATGATTGCTGTTAACGGAATGAGTGAATATGACAGAGACCGAATTAATGCTAATAGTGCTTTACTTGTAACTGTAAATGAAACTGATTTTAAAAGTGACCACCCGTTAGCGGGTATTCACTATCAACGAGAACTCGAACGAAAAGCATACATTTTAGGAGGAAGCAATTATAACGCTCCTATTCAAACAGTTGGAGACTTTCTAAATGATACAGAAACAACAGAACTAGGATCTGTTTTACCAAGTTATCCAATTGGAGTAACTTTCGCAAATCTAAGATCTGTCTTTTCAGATGAAATTAATGATGCATTTATAGAAGCCTTACCAAAACTTGGAAATAAACTAAAAGGGTTTGATAGTAATGATGCTTTATTAACAGGTGTTGAATCAAGATCATCATCAGCTATCAGAGTAGTAAGAGATAATGAGACATTAGAAAGCAATAACTTTAAAAACTTATATCCAGCAGGAGAAGGCGCTGGATATGCTGGTGGAATAGTCTCTGCCGCAATTGATGGAATAAGAGTAACTGAAAAAATATTAGAACGATTAATTGTCAAGTAAAGGAGAGAGAGAGTAATGAAAAAAAGATTGTTAGGAAAGACAAATATAAAAGTTAGTGAAATATCACTAGGATGCTGGCAACTTGGTGGAAAATGGGGAGACCCTTTTGACAAAGACCTTGCATTGGAAACGTTAAGAGCAGCGACAACTTCAGAAATTGATTGTTTTGACACTGCCGATGTTTACCAAGATGGATTAAGCGAAAATATTATTGGTGAGTATCTTAAAACTGTTAAGGAAAAACCATTTGTAATAACAAAAATTGGTAGAAAACTTAACCCACATGAAAGTGCTGGTTATAATGAACTAAATATCCGTAAATTTATCGATGATTCAAGAAATAATATGAATGTTGAGTCATTAGATATGGTATTACTTCATTGTCCACCAACTGATGTTTATTACTATCCTGAAGTATTTGAATTATTAGATAAAATAAAAGCTGAAGGAAAAATCAAACATTATGGTGTTAGTGTTGAAAGAATTGAAGAAGGACTCAAAGCACTGAATTACCCAGGTGTAGAAGCTATTGAGATGATTTTTAATATGTTTAGATTAAGACCTGCAGAGCTGTTTTTTGAACAAGCTAAAAAACACAATGTTGGTGTAATTGTTAGAGTTCCACTTGCTAGTGGTTTACTATCAGGTAAGTTCACAACGGACACCAAATTTAAAAAAGACGACCACAGATTTTTCAACCGTAATGGTGAAGCTTTTGATAAAGGCGAAACATTTAGTGGTGTTGATTTTAATAAAGGATTACAAGCAGTTTCAGAGTTAAAGAATGTATTTAAAAATGAATCTTTACCACAAATTGCATTAAGATGGATTCTTATGTTTGATGCTGTAAGCACTGTTATACCAGGAGCAAGTAAAGTATCTCACATAATCGATAATGCTAAATCATCAAATCTGCCTGCTTTAACAGATGCTCAAATGGAAAGTGTTGAAGAAATATATAATAGATTAATAAAAAAGACTGTTCATCAACTTTGGTAAATAGTTAAATTAGACGGAAAAAAACGGATTTCATTTGATTGAAATCCGTTTTTTGTATTTTATTTTAATTATGAAATTGCATTGTATATCAGATATGTGAATAATCCTATTAATGTACTGAGAGAAGTCCCCCATATCAGATCAACTATTGTTACTTGAATTGGCCAATCTTTTAATGTTGCTAAGTTTGTTAAGTCATATGTTGCATAAGTCATAAATCCAAACAATGCACCAGCAATTAATACTTTACTCATACTTTGAGCTTCCACAGCAGGATTGATAACAAAATATACAACTCCTACAATAAAGATTAGATAGAACACGATAGCAGCAATGAAGTTTGGTTTTTCACTCATTAAGTGTCCAATTTGTGCTTTGTAAAATTTTGGTGCAATTAACCCTAACCATATAGCATCAATTGCTATAAATATAACGAATGCTATTACATATAGTTTCAAGAATGTCATTTTCTTTTCTCCCCTTTTAATTTTAATTTGAATGGTAAGAACATTGAAGTCTTTTTAGAGTATTCATCCCATTCTACATATCCCTTCATTTTTTCTTCTAAGATAGGTGTGCTAATAAAGTAAAGCACAAGTGTAATAGTTAATGGACTAAAAATGAAATATACTGGTACTCCATTCAGAATAGCGAAGACATATATTCCCCACCACATTAAAGCTTCTCCAAAATAATTAGGATGTCTTGTCATGCTCCATAAACCAGTTGTTAGTAGTTTGCCTTTTTGGGTTTTGTCTTTTATATGACTTTTTAACTGACGATCACCAAATACTTCAAAGTAATACCCAATTACCCAAAGCGCAACCCCAATTAAACTTATCATTGCGAAATCAGTTCCATTTGCATTTAAATAGAAGCTAGTACTTCCTATTAAGAACTGCAGTATTCCTTGTAGCATAAAGACTTGTAAGAACGCTCTTGGTATCACCCATTTACCCCAAGCTTTGCGCCAATTTGCATATCTGAAATCTTCTTTTTCAAATATGTTTCTTTTTAAAATATAATAAAATAGTCTTAATCCCCAAAGAGAGATCATTGTATTAATAATTATTTGATTCAATCCATAGTTACCGTTAATAAAGAATAGTATCCAAGATGTCATCACAAAACCGAATCCCCACCCAATATCTACAATGCTATTGTTTTTGATTATTGTTGCTACAATGAAAAATATTGTAAAGTAAGCGAGTGTTATGTATAAAGCTATTAACATGGTATCCCCTCTTTCAATTCTATTTTTTTATGTATCCAATTGCTACACTACCAACACCACTGTGTATTGCAGTAGCTGATGATATCTCAGTAATATAACTTGGTGCCTTACCAATTAACTCTGTGAATTCTTTCTTATATTGTAAAGCTAAACCTTCATTTAAACAGTGAACTAATGAGTATGCTTTTATTCCTGTTTTATCTAGATCCTTTTTAATGAACTTTTTGATTTTTTTAGTAATACTTTTTTGACTGAGTGCCATTCCAAATGCGGCACCTTTTCCATTCTTTAAGGACATAATAGGTCTGATTCCAAAAAACATTCCTATTTTACCAATTACTTTTGGTAATCGTCCACTCATTGTTGCGTATTTGAATGTTTCTAAACAGACAAGTATTTCCGTTTTTTCTCTTTGTATTTCTAGTTCTTTCACAATGTCAGTTGTTGTTACATCTTGGTTCATCATGTTGATTGCTGCTTCCACTAGTAGACCTTCTGTAGCACTATTATTATAACTATCTACTACATATATTTTTTTACCTTTTTCAGTTAATTTACTCGCTTCTCCCAAAATTACATTATACGTTGCACTAAGATGCGCTGATACTGTTACAATTAGTATTTCATCAAATTGTAGTAGTAATCTTGAAAATAAATCATTGATGTATTTTATAGAAGGAGTAGATGTATTAGGGTATTCTTTATATTGATCTAAATTTTTGAATAACATTTCATTGGTAATTGAAAGTTTGTCTAAGTAAGGGATATTATCTACAGAAATATTGATAGGGATAACGACAACGTTGTTATCATCAAGTAATTCTTGATTAATATCAGCAATACTGTCAGTTACAAGAACACGCTTTTTTGAACTGTTTTTTAAGCTCATATCTAATTTCATGTCATCCACTTTTTGTGATTCAATTTCTCCAAATTTCTTAAGAGATTCAAAGACATTTTGTGGGTTATTTGTATGAATGTGAACTCTAAATCTAGATTTACCTTCAGCGATAACTAGTGAATCACCATGAATTTCTAGTTGCTTTCTAAGCATTGATTCGTCAATCTTCTTTGCTTTAACTAAGCCTTCTGTGCAAAATCTGTGTGTGATCTCACCTTCGAATTTATGATGATCAACAATCTCAATGTTTTCATATGCAATCACATCGATATCATCATTATTATAATAACTAACAATTCCTTTAACAAATAACACAAAGCCGAGTGCTCCACTATCGACAACATCATTGTCTCTGAGTACATCTAACATTTTCTTTGTATTTTCTAAAAGGGCATAAATATGAGTAAAACTCTCTGTAAACTTATCTAGTAGTGTTCCTTCTTCTTTGATAAGTTTTTTTAGAATAATAGACCATTCTTTCATGATAGTTATCATGGTACCTTCTACAGGATTGCTGAGAGAAGAATAAGTATGTACTATACTTTCTTCAACCAACCTTGAAAATTCTGTAAAAGATACTTTTTCGCTATATCCATTAGCTTTTTGTAACCCATTCACAAATTGTGCGAAAATTATCCCACTATTTCCTCTTGATCCAATTAAAGCTGAATTACTGATTGACTCCAAAGAATCTTTGAAAGATTCTGTGGCAATTGACTCAAGAGATATTGTTTTTAGTGTTTGTAGTAAATTGTTTCCGGTGTCACCATCTGCGACGGGAAAAACATTGATGTCGTTTAAGTATTCACGTTCTTGCATTATATAGTATGTACCATAATTGAACATATTATATAAGTCTTTTCCATTTATGTATTCCATATTATCACCACTTTTGTCTATATTTATTGTGTAATTGTATTTATTTTAAAATTGTAAATATTGAGGTGTTTAACTAGGTTGTAATGCACCAACAAGTACTAACCATGCTAGAACTGTTTTTGCTACTAAACTAAGTACGATATACCCTCTTTCACCATATAGGTAGTTTGAAAATTTACCTTTTTGTAAATATTGTAAAATCATATTTATAGGGAATGTATTAAATGCAACGAAGTAAGAACCGACAATTGCCCATACAAACCAAGGTGTTTGTGCTGTTACTTCTGATGAAGCACCAGTCATATATAATACAATTGCGATCCAAGGAGCTAGTCCTGCGATTGATCCCCAAATGAATGGACCCCAATTTACATTTTCTTTTGATTTTCCTGAGTTTAATTGTTCCATCACTAGACCAAATAAATTCATTGATGCATTCACCATGAAAATAAGAACCAAAGATGCAACGTCCCATATACCAAATAAGTAAGCAATTAAGACAATCATAATTGAAGAGCTTATTGCATATTCAAACCAACGCAGTTTATTAATACCTTTTGCTAGGTCATTGTTATACATTGTGTTTATCTTATTAGGTAATGATATTAATCCATGTGCTAAAGCTGAAATAAGTAAGAAAGCTGCTACTAATACGAAGAACGGTAATGTGAATACTTCAGATCTAGCAAATTCCAAATAACCTTCACCAGGTGCAGTTTCTTTAAATGTTAAATAATGTTGGAAAATTCTAAGTTTGAATCCTCCTAAATCTGCTATTACTAATCCTAAAACAATCATTAATAAACCTTGGAACAAGTGAATTGCTCCCATAATAATATTGAATCTTCTTAAACTCGTAAATGTAATCTCTTTTTTCATGTTTTTTCTCCTTTTTTTTATTGTTTATTTTATTTATTATCTTGAATAATTTTAGCTTTTTTTAATATGCTAGACAAGTCATCTAGTTCTTTGACTAAGACTTTGTACATATCTTCTGATATCTCAAGATTAGAAGCCAATTTAATTGGGACTTCAATGACAACTTCTTTAAGTCGTAAACCTTCTTTAGTAATTGATATGTTTAATTTTCTAGCGTCTTCTTTATTTGTGTTTTTTTTGATTAGCTTTTTTTTCTCAAGTTTGTCTATGATGGGAGATATTGTGCCTGTCTTTAAATCTACAATATCGCTTAACTTTTTAAAATCTATTTCCTCATGTTCAAATAGTACAAGCATAATAATGTACTGTGGATAGGTTAAATTAAATTTTTCTAAGAGTGGTTTATATAATTGCGTCATTTTCCTAGAAACGGCATAAAGCCTAAAGCATAATTGGTTATTTAATTTTAATATTTCTTCATTCATTATTGTACCTCCAATATTTCAATCGTTCACTAACTATAAATTTATCGTACCCTAACCTTTTAAAAATGTCAATGACTTTGCTTTGGAATTTATACAAAAAAAACTTCATACTATTTTAGGCTTATTGTCTAAGATGATAATTAGGATATTAAAAGCGTATAAACACGATTGCTTTTGAGTTTTTGATAGAACTATTATTTGATTTAAGGTATAATAAATACTGATGGATTGGAGGTGACTGTTATTATGGAAATAATTGAGATTATAAAAACGATTATTATCGGAATTGTTGAAGGTATTACTGAGTGGTTACCAATAAGTAGTACTGGGCATATGATTCTTGTAGATGAGTGGATTAATCTAGACATGACAGACGCCTTTAAAGAAATGTTTTTAGTAGTCATTCAGTTAGGTGCAATTATGGCAGTAGTAGTCCTTTTCTTTCATATACTTAACCCAATATCTCGTAAAAAAAGTAAAGAAGAAAAAAAGGATACTATGCAGATTTGGTTTAAAGTAATCATTGGAGTATTACCAGCTGCAGTCATCGGTTTGATTTTTGATGACTGGTTAAACGATAATTTGTATAATTATATAACAGTCGCAATTATGTTAGTTCTATATGGTGCTTTATTTATTGTTATTGAAAATAAAAACAAAAATAAACAATCAAGTATTAATTCTATAAAAGACTTATCATATAAAACTGCATTATTTATAGGATTATTTCAAGTGTTAGCACTAATACCTGGTACTTCACGTTCTGGAGCAACAATACTAGGAGCAATAATTCTTGGAACATCTAGAGTTGTAGCTGCTGAGTTTTCGTTCTTCTTATCAATTCCTGTAATGTTTGGAGCAAGTGCGCTCAAACTTTACAAGTATGGTTTTGATTTTACAAAACCAGAATTAGCAATATTAGTTATTGGTATGGTAACTGCGTTCATAGTATCGATAGTTACAATAAAATTTCTTATGGGATATATCAAAAAACACGATTTCAAGATATTTGGATGGTACCGTATAGCTTTAGGAATAATCGTGATTATTTACTTTTTAATTTTTAAAACAGGTTTATAATAGTAATTTTCAACATTAGGAAATGGGTGAAATCAAATGAAAATTGTAGGATATAATGATTCGTACGCAAAAAAAGTTGCGGATATGTGGAATAAAAGTGTAGTGAATTGGGGAAATGAAGATGTTATTCAAACGGAATCAGATGTTATAGCAGCTGAATCGAGTTCTGGGAATTTAAAAGTATATTTAGCTATTGATGATAATCAAGTAGTTGGGTATTGTAGTTTATCTGAGTATAAACATGATGAAGGAGCATCTTATTTGCCTTTATTAAATGTAATTCCTGAATATCATGGGAAAAAAATTGGGAAAGCATTAATTCTAAAAATAATTGAAGCCGCTACTGAATCTAGATGGCCAAGATTTGATTTATTTACTTGGAGCGGAAATATAAAAGCAATGCCACTATATAAAAAATGTGGATTCTTTTGGGAAAGAAGAGGAAGTTCAGTTCATCTAATGAACTTTATTCCTTATGTATTCCAAACAGAAGCATTGAGTGAATATTTATCGCAAATTGATTGGTATAAAGATAGTAAAAGAGTAATCGATATGAAACAAGATGGAGAACTTAGATCAAGCTTTGAATATTATCGATATGATTTTGAAAATGAAGTTACTACATTAGCTGTCGAATTTGAAAAAACAGGTAGAGGATTAAGATTCATTGAGACACCTGACTATTTGATTGAGATGACGATTGGTGAACACGACTTAGTATTCGATAATGATTATGAAGCTAGTTTTAGATTAGTGAATAAGTCAGGTAAAGATTTAACAATAGAATTTAATGGTAAAGATAATAAAAATATAAAATGTTCAATGAATGAAACAATTACTGTAGTAGATGAAATTAATATTAAAAGTTTATTCTTTGTCGGGAAAATAGATAAAGATCAACATAAGGGGGAAACACATCCTGTTGTTGAAGTAAGTCTACTAATAAATGGACTACAAGCTAGTTTTAAAATCGGTATTGAACCAAAGTATCCGGTTAAATTAAAATTGAATATTCTTGAATACAATCATGTTCTTAAAGAAGAATATAATTGTTACTTAGACGTTGTTAATAATTTAACAACCAAGGAAAAATTCGAAATAATTCTACCAAATAGTTTTGCAGATTTTGAAGATGATCTAGAGATTGAATTAGCACCAAAAGAAAAACGATCTATAAAAGTTAAATATGTGTTACATGATTATGGGTTTTATAATGAACAAGCACTAATAAAATATAGAGATAAGACAGTTGAAAAATATGTCTTTGCTCCTTTAAAAGGATCAAAAGCTTCATTTACTTGTTTGATGGAAGATAGTGCATATATTGTAAGTGGAAACTATATTTTATCATTCAACATGGATGGAAATTCGCTTGCAATGGTAAACGGATACAATAACGAACCAAAATCTGCCTTTCTAGCACCAAGCATTGGGGTGCCATATAGTTTAGAATTTACTAATGCTAAACCAGTTATTGAGTTTCTAACAGATAATGATATGGACATTATATTTAGTTCTGAGGCGTTTAAGGATGTCTTGCTAATAATACATGTTAGTAACACCTACGGGGTATTGACTGCTTACTATGAGCTGATTAACAAAGGTAAAAAAAGAGAATTAGCATTATCAATTCCTATCTGGATGGAGTTAAGTGATTGTGTTATTCCTTACGTTGGTGAACTTCTAAAAGTAGAAGGATCAGATGGAGGGTATCTTCAAAATATCAATCATGAAAAAGTTGATGAAAATTGGATATATAATACAAAACTGAAATATGGTGTCACATGGGACAAGAGTGAAAATATGCAGATTGCTGAATGGAAGATGACATTTGATAAATCTAACATAAAGCTAGATAATAAAGAGTCATACAATAGCGGAACCTTTTATTTCTCATATGTTCATCCAGATGTACCTGCCTTTAGAAATTTTGCTGGAAACAAAGGAGATAGAAAAGAAATTGATTATTTAGAAGTAGTAGTTAATAATGGAAATCCCTTTGCAGTTGATGACTATGAAGTATTAATTAAAAATAACCGTAAAATTATCATATCAGGATCTCTTAGTGTTGATGATTCAACTGTAAGTATTGAAAAATCATTAACTGCAAAAACAGGATTAAAAACAATAGATGCATCTTTGAAGGATAGACTAGTGAGTTATAAAAGATTAGTTCATGAAGTAAAAGGCAATATTAATCTAACTGAAAGAGATAACATGTTAGAAGTATCTAATGGACAGTTATCATTTAAAGCATCAAATGAATATGCTGATTCGATTTTCTCACTACAATTTAATGGGTATGAATGGTTAGATTCTAACTATCCAAAACCTATTTCAAGAGCATGGTGGTCCGATTTTGTTGGTGGTATACACCAACGTTGTAAGGGGCTACAAGATAATAATGCAATAAAAGAAAAGAGATCTTCAAAATTTGTTAAACTATCAGATAATTTTGGAAATGAATGGCAAGGAATTAAAATTTCTTTGATAATCAAAAAAGATCCAGGGTTAGAAGGATTAGTATTCGATAGTTACTACTTAACTCTTCCTGGAGTAAAACTTATTCATTCATTTACAAATGTAATCAATAATTCTGGGAAATTATTGTTTAATAAAGATTTTCATCGTTTCAATACTTTGAAGATTGATGATGATAAGTCAGAAGTAACTTACAATGTTGGAAACACGAAGTATAAATGTAATAATGTGGGTATAGATTTGATTTCTGAAAAACTAGCTGTTTTCGAAGGGAAGAGGAAATACAAAATGAATTTTTATAGTAAGTCTAACAAGCTACTTGTAGATTCTCAAACGGAGTATACAATCTTGTTTTCAGAAAATAAGCTTACTGTTCCAGATAATGACAGCAAACAATTGCCAGGTGATTTTATCTTCTTCACAAAAGACATTGTTGAACAAGATTGTTTAGTAGATTTAGGTAATATTAAATTTGATTTATAATCTTTAGATATAAAGTAAATAACAATACAAAGGAGGTTATTAAATGAGTAAAAAACAAAACAACTTCTTATTCAATTTCATAGCACCAGTTTATGGACTCTTCTATAATTCTCAAAAGAAAAACTATGTTCAGAATATAAAAGTATTAAGGAAATATCTAAATATTTCAGAATATAAAAGTATTATAGATATAGGGTGCGGAACTGGGGCAATGTGCGCAGCACTTAATAAAGAAGGAATAAAAGTTACCGGAGTTGATCCAGCAACAAAGATGTTGAATATTGGAAGAAAAAAAGAAGAAAATAAAACCATAGAATTTGTTGAATGTGATACATGTGAAAAACTACCATTCACAGACAAAACTTTTGATCTTTCAGTCGCTTCATATGTTGCTCATGGATTAAAACCAGAACAGAGAATTACTCTATATTCAGAAATGAGTAGACTATCAAAACATTATGTAATATATTATGATTATAATGAAAAAAGAGCTTGGTTAACTAGTGTTATTGAATGGTTAGAACGTGGAGACTATTTCAATTTTATTAAAAATGTAAAAACAGAATTGAATGAAAATTTCGAGTTAGTTCAAGAAATAAAGTTGAACAAACAAGCATCTTGGTATGTTTGTACTCCAAAATAATTAAATTAATAAATTTAATATAAAAAAAGTGGAATTCAATTTGAATTCCACTTTTACTATAAACATTAGAGATTTTTAAATATTAGAGAATTAATCTAAGATTGATTATATTCTTCTTTCAAAGTATTTACTAGTTCCTTAACAGAAACGATCTTATCAGCTTTATATGCATTACTACCTGCAAATGCAAAACCATTTCTCATTTTACCTTTTTTAGCATTAAGTAATGCTAAGGTAATACAATAAGGTGCTTCTTCCTTTTTACAAGTAATAATACAATTATAAGGACAAGTAAAAGGATGTTTTAATCCTGCTTTTACATCTTCAAGATACGGGTTATTTATTGCTCTTCCGGGTAAACCAACAGGACTTTTTATAATAACTATGTCTTCTTTTTTAGCATCAATATATGATTGTTTAAATCCATCACTAGCGTCACATTCTGTAGTAGTAACAAACCTGGTAGCCATCTGAACAGCAGAAGCGCCATTATCTAGGAAGTATTTGATATCAGAACCGTTATATATCCCTCCACCAGCAATTACTGGTATTTTCTTGTTGTATTGCTCTTCAAAAGGTTTAAGCGCTTCTAAGACCTCTTTAAGAAGCTTTTTAAGATCATAATCTTCATCTTCTAGTTGTTCGTTCTTGAATCCAAGATGACCTCCAGCAAGTGGACCCTCTAATACGAATGCGTCTGGTAAGTAATCATATTTACGTAACCATTTTTGAGTTATTATTTTTGCTCCTCTACCTGATGAGATAATTGGAACTAATTTTGTATGAGTATTTCCTTCAAGTAATCCAGGTAATCCAAGTGGTAAACCAGCACCAGCGAATATAAAATCAATACCTTCTTCAATAGATGCAGTTACTAACTCATTAAAGTTAGTTAAAGCAACCATGATGTTTACACCAAGTAATCCTTTTGTCATTTTTTTTGCTTTTTTTATTTGTTTTCGTAATCCACTTACATTATTATAGTTAAAATCATTAGTTTCCCATTCAAACATTCCAACACCAGCTGCGGAAATAACTCCGATTCCGCCTTCATTAGCAACGGCAGATGCAAGACTAGAAAGTGATATCCCTATTCCCATTCCACCTTGTACAATTGGTAATGTTGCTACCTTATCACCAATGACAAACTGATTCATTATAGTTTCACTCATTGTATTCCTTCTTTCTAGATTGTAATTTGATTATGCATTACTATATCACGCAAAGTAATTTATATATATTACTATATCACGCGGAGTAATTTATGCAAGAAAAAATTTAATATTTATAAAATATTTTTATTTTTATTTTCACACAAATAAATAGAAGAAAATACAATTATTATCTACTTTCTTCTAAATGTATGATAATTTCTAGTAAAGTACTTATTAATGTATCTAAAATAAGAAATAAAAAATGCATATCCCAAAAAACTTTGGGTATGCATTCTTTTTTTAACTATTCACGAAACAGGTAATTCTTCATGGAACCAAATAAGATCTACAAAATGTG
>Ga0208647_1000018_pt1 | contig 123582 bp, 158 predicted proteins | sample AntAceMetag02UKA_FD_184765 | JGI IMG/M metagenome (GOLD analysis project Ga0208647, IMG submission 184765) | Saline lake microbial communities from Ace Lake, Antarctica - Antarctic Ace Lake Metagenome 02UKA (SPAdes) (version 2) | ecosystem: Environmental > Aquatic > Non-marine Saline and... | reverse complement strand
ATATTTAGATGATTATGCTTTAATACCTGAACATGATTATGTAATGACTTTTAAAATAAAGGGGCAAACATCAAATAACGCATCTTCTTATTTTGCATATAGGGTTGGTTGGAGTACAATGGGAATAGGATTAGCTACTCGTACAGCTAGTATGGCTTATAATTTTACAGATTTTGAATCTGCTGATTATATTTTAATTAAAATTTATTATACAGTCGGTAGTAGATGATTAAATGGTAGTTGAAATTCAGATATAACAAATGGTTCTAATATTGTACTTTATACAAATAAACACACAAGCGCCCCAGATGTCACAGTTGGAGATACTATTTTACCAAATTCGTATTTTCCAGATGGAACGACAGTAACTGGTTTAACTACAGATGTAAGTTTTACTACAAGCAATAATGCGACAAGTAGTGGTACTGGGATAGTATTAAAAACTGATAGATATTGAGATACATATAGACAATATAAATTTGGTTTTACATACTCAAGTACAGGAATTTTAGGAACAGATTTATATATAAAAGATTTAAACGTATTTGATATTACAGATGGAGAAAATTATAGAATTTCTGAAAAAAGTATCGCATATTTTACAAATATAGACGAAGTAAGCGGCACTTCAAACGGTCAAGCCGCAGAGATAAAAATAGATGGGACTCTTGTTATAGAAGGCGAATTCTCGGAGGTTGATTAAATGGCTAAATTAGGATATACAGAAATATACGGAGCACAAAAAATTACAGGACAAATTATCTCTTTAGTTTCTACGGGAACAGCACCTCTTGTGATTGGTTCAACGACAAAAGTAACTAATTTAAATGCAGATTTATTAGACGGATATTCTAGTTCTTCTGAAAATACGGCAAATACAATTGCTTTAAGAGATAGCAGTGGAGATTTAAAAATTAGATTGCTTAGACCAACTTATACATCAAATAACACAACACCAAATCACTTTATGACCCAAGTAACGCCAGGAGATGGGACAGATAATTATGTTAGACCAACAAGCTTGGCAAGTGTTAAAACTGCAGTAGTTACAAGTGCAGCAGTAGTTGCTGGGTTAGGGTTTACACCAATTCAATCTACTAGTAATATAACAGGAAACGCATCAAATGTTACTGGGACAGTTGCAGTAACTCATGGTGGTACTGGATTAACAACACTTACAAATGGTTATGTATTAACTGGTGCAGGAACTGGCAATGTAGCAATGGTTTCAAGAAGTGGAATTGATAGTAGAACCTCATTCCCCCCAGCAGTTGCAACTGGTAGAACTGATGCAACATTTTACAGTGTACCTTGGCATAGTGGGAATGCTTTATATTCAGCAACAAATGTCCAAATACAAAGTTCGACTGGTACATTAAAAGCGAATATACTTGAATCATCAATAGTAACTGGAACAGCACCGTTTACAGTGGCATCAACGACAATGGTTGATAATTTATATGTAAAATGAGCGGACACAGTAGATGTAAATGCAAGTAATAGTGGAACTGGTGAATACAATATAGTATGGAATTCAGGAGACACTGTTTATTCTACAACTGGTATAACTATAAATAGAGATAATAAAAGTATTACTGCAACAACTTTTAAAGGAGCATTAACAGGGACAGCAAGTGGAAATTTAGTAACATCAGACTTAACAACTGCACTCGGTGATTATACTTTAACTTCAGGTTTTGGAAGTAATGCTTTTAATTCTACAAATATACAGTATTCTTCAGCAATCGCTGAAGGGAATAGTGGCTTAGTACCTGCAGCAGCAGCTACAACTAAATATCTTCGTGGAGATGGTGCATTTACTGCACCACCTAACACACAGTTAAGTAATGCTCAAGTAATTGCCATGGCTTTAACTGGCTTTACAACTTACGGTAGTGCATCAGATTTAATTGCAACAGATTCGATATTAGACAGTTTTAGAAAACTTGAATACAGAGTTCAAACTAATGATGATAAAGTTACAGATAGTGGAGTGCCTACTTATACTTCAGCTATAGTTTCATTAGATGTCACTACGGCTTTAGGATTCACACCTACAGATAATACTGGTACAGTAATTTCAGTGGGATTATCTGCGCCTACCGGTTTAACAGTTTCGAATTCACCTATTACAGGTTCTGGTACATTAGCGTTATCATTTACTGCAGGATACAGTATACCTACGACTACAAACCAGACTAATTGGTCTACAGCCTACACAGATAGGCTTAAATGAGACGGTGGTAGTACTGGCCTAGTAGCGGCGACAGGTAGAACGTCACTTGGCGGTACAGATGTAGGAAAAGATTTATTCACAAAAACTACTCCAGCTACAACTAGTTATATTCAAATCACAACTGGAGGCGTTGCTAGTTTGCTTACAGCAACACTCTTTAAAACAGATTTACTTTTACAAAATGTAACGAATGAATCAAAAGCTACGATGTTTACAAGTGCAGCTTTAACTTCAACCCCTACGGCCCCAACAGCCGCAGTGGGTACAGATACAACACAGATTGCAACTACAGCACATGTTAAGGCAGGATACAGACTATTATACGCTCACATAGACGGTCAGGGCTCAGCTAGGAATTTTGCAGCTACAGATAATAACGGCTTTGTAAATGCCTATGCTGAATGTACATTAACAATACCGTCGACTCTAACTGCTGGGACACAAATAACTGTATTTAATTCTTCTGGTGATGATGTTACAATAGCATGTAGTGGTGTAACTTTAAATGGTTCTTCAGCAAGCAAAGTCGTCTCTACTGTATATGCGGCTGTTACATTAATTGCTTATACTTCAACAGTGTGGTATATAGTAGGTGATTACAATTAGTATTATCTTATTTGGAGTATTAAGTCAACAAAAAGAGCCAACTACGACTCCAACAATAACAGACTATTCAATTGTTTATGATGGATTTAGATTCTATGACGTTTACTGAAAAGTACAAAATAATGACACCGTGACGGCAACAATTAATAGCGGCGGCAGTGACTACACTGGAATTACTTATCTATCAAAAACTATTGAAATAGTTGCAGGCTCTACGACTCCGTATACAACAATTTATGCTACAGCCACAGCAACTGGTAAAAGTATATCTGCACAGGCGTCACAATATGTAGAAGTATAAAAAAAATAAGACTTAGCCTTTGCTAAGTCTTTTTCTATTAAAATAAATCTTTTCGTTCACTTTTTTCATGTAATGTAACTCTGTATTTCCCAATAAGTATTGCTTCTGCAATATCATCATTAAGTGTAACTCCATACATTTCTTTTACCTTTGCAATAGATTTTTTCTTTTCTTCAGTCCTACCCTTTCCATTAATTAAGAAATTACTTCTCCAGATATTACTTCTTACTTTACTATATCTAATTCCAAATCTAGCACAACTCATTTCAAGTAATCCAACTAATTTAACTAAAACCTCATAAGTTTTAAATCCTTTGCCGAATCCTTGTCCTTGTAATTGCACGTCTTCAAACTGAACAAAATCTGGTTCTCAAACTGGTATAATCATATTCTCCATGGCATCTCTTATCGCATTTAATCGTGCTGTCGTATCGCCGCTAAAAGTCAACAACGTATAATAAATTAATTTGCCACTCTCGAATATACTTAAACCAAAACTTTGCGTCGCATTATCAATCCCAATAATTCTGTATCCCTTTTTAGGTGGAACTGATTGCGGATTAGGTGTACTCAATCCTGTAGACGATTCTCCTTCGCAAACTGGACATCTAAAATTAGTTCTTCTAATTGTTTTCAAATTAGTTTCTATTCTATGTCCTTCCTTACAGTTAACGAGAATTGGAGAACTTATATTTTTATATTCTTCTGACTGTGTATCCAAAGTCAGATTTTTATTTTCAAGTTCTTCTAAGAATTGAGCTTTACTTAACCTAGCCATCTAAATTTCTGCGGTCTTTTTCTTGCTTGATTTCTTCTAACTTTTCATAATGTTCTCCAAGTTCTGGGTCATAAATCATTTTAATTAATTTTTTCCCAATCGCTGAATCTTCATTTTTCTCAAGTTCTAATAATTCTTTATCACTAATATTAGTGAAATCTAATTTTGACATGTAATCACCTCTGTTAAAAACCTAGCTCTTTTCTCTTACTTTTCACGCCGGTTTCAACTGTCATTTTTTTATACATTTTTCTGTTTGCTAATATATCTTCAATCGCACTATGCGCTTGGTAGTCTATATTAAAATACTGTGCAATAGTTGGTTGTTTATGATTAGCAACTTTTATTTTTCCGTCTTTACTCATTTGTCTTGCAAGTTTTAAAGTATCTATAATTTCTATATCATACATAGTTATTCTATATTTTTCACATTTTCTTGCAAAGAATTGATGGTCAAACGTTTTTACATTGTGTCCTATTTCTACATCTGGTTTATTTATAAATACCCATTCTATGTAATCAGTTAGGACTTCAAACTCATTTCTACAGTTTTTAACTTGGTCGTTTGTGATACCAGTTATATCTGTAATTTTCTTTGATATAGTTTTGCCTGGTTTAATATATTCGTGGAATCTAGTCAATTCTTTATCTGTTTCTGAATCATATATAATAGCCGCAATTTCTAAAATAAAATCCCATTCTCTACTAAAACCTGTTGTTTCTATATCTACATGCATCTCTTTAATCAATTATCTCGCCTCCTGTAAATTTTTCTATTTCTTTCCAATTTATTAATTCCTTCTCTAACTCTTTTTCGCCCCATTGTACATAACCATATTTTTCTATCCATTCTCTTTTTTGCGTAATTACCGCTAATAAATGATTAGCGTTAGGTAAACTCCACTTCATACTATCATTCAATATAGCATACCACGGCAAATTAAACCTAGATACACTACTATAAAGCATTAGTTCGATATAACTTTTATCATAGAAATTTATACTCCAAGATTGCAGGATTTCAAAATAATACCAATAAGGTGTTTCAAAATCTTCTCGTGTAGGTGAGACAAGAATAATATGTATCTTTCTTCTTTTTGCTTCTGACATAATCTTTAAGCATCGCTCTAAATCGTCAACTGCATTCTGTTTATCTTCCCAATGATTAGAAGATACAATTCTGATAGGTACGCTTCCTAACTTACATTTCTCATTTACTTCCTTTAAATCTTCAATAAAATCGAACATGGTGCTTGCGTTTTTATAGCTAGAACCTATATTGTTTTGAAATTTAAAAATTGTTCCTTTTGAAAAAATAATTTTTAGAAAACATTTCCTAATTTCTTCTGAATCTATTATTTTTTTAAGCTTTATTGGAGCCAAAAACGCAACATTTTTATAAGTTGTTAACTCAGTTAGACATAAAATCACATTTTCATCGGAATGTTCCCAGAAGTCTTCATCTATAACAACCGTCTTTTTGTGATACTTCTTAGTATTCTCAAATGGTTGTTTCATCGTAAGTAATTTTCCATCATGGTAGAATTGAACAAAGCTAGCGTTATAGTAAGGATTATGTTTGTCATCATCGGGGTATAGCATATAATCTGGGCGAACAGCGGCAATAACCGCATCTATTTCCCAATAATTATCAAACGGTTTAAAACTTTCTCCAAGTAATCTAACTCTATTATCGTCTATTAATTTTGACGAAGGTCTAGGTGTTTTTCTTTTCTTTCTCATAATATAGAAAATATCATAAGCCATACTAAGGTGATGTTTCTCTTCCACAAAATTAACAACGTGCCCTTGTTGTTTATGAAAAGAAGAGATTTTCATTAATGTTGGATTAGGTAGGAAGGACTTTTTATTATAAAAGTCCATATCCCAAATAGTTACTTTCATTATGCTTTCTTTCTAAATCCTATAAATTTTCTATCTTCATCGAGGTGCATTAAAAGAACAGCATCAATACCCGTTTTCTTATATGCTTTTGGTACGAAGATGTCTCCACGTTTCATACCAGTTATCATTAAATGATTTCCTTTTTCAAAATAGTTTTCTTCGGCTAATTCTTCGTCTTCATGAACTAGCTTTGAGAATTGTGATTTATAGAATTTAATATCAATTACTCCATCAGGAGTTGATAATGTAACATGACCATTTTGTCTATTTTTATCTATAACCGTTCCGATTATAGTATAAAGTCTAAACTCAGGAATTTGCTTACCTTTGATTTGGAAAAATCCAACTATTTCTGGGTCATTTACATCAGCAAGCTTTGTATGTTCTATTGGTATTTCAATATCTTTAAGCGGATGTCCACTATAAAAGAAGTTTATTGATTGAAGTTCCCAATCTAAAATATCACCTTGTGCATATTTATTATATTCTTCTAAATATAATTCATTATTTAGTTTTTTTAATAATTCTTCTTTATTTATTTTTAACCATTCACGTATTCTATTCATAAATGTATTATAAACACTATCCCACCAACTTTCTGAAATTACAATAACTTCTTCTTCATCTTGAATTAAAGTCTTTGTTTTTTCTTTAGGGAATCTCTCAAAGAAGTAATCTTGCGCTACTTCGTCAAGAACATAAGAGTTATCATATCTACTCTTACGAATATATTTCGTGAACATATAACATTTCTTTTCTTCTTCGTATTCGATAGGAACTAAGTTTTTTCTAATTAACATTAAGAAGTTTGATAAAGTAAGATTTTTCTTTTGGTCTGCAATCATATGCATAAAATTAATTAAAATCTCTCCTCTTGGTTTATCCTCAAGTTTATCAAAAGCTCCCGCTTTAATCAAATTAACTACTTTTTCTTTTGAAATAACTTTTTTCTTTTTACCATTATTTAACTTATCTAAGAAATCAACTAAACTTGTATAAGGTCTATTCAAAATTATCTCTTGGATAATATGTTCTCCAACTCTTGAGATACCTTTAATACCATAACGAATAGTATTTTCTTTTACATCAGGAGTAAATCCCAATCTTGATAAATTTATGTCTGGTAATTTTATGTTGATGTCGCCGCGGAAATTACTAATAGCAGATGCTACTTTTCCGTATTGAATTTTAGTTTGTGTTCTGACATCATCTTCATCTGTTAATTCAATGATTCCTTCTTCAACTAAATTATAATAATCTTCTTCATTTATCGCCCCAGCATTAACTGAAAGACATGCTGTTTTCCAATAGATATCTGGATAAAAATATGATAAGTTCATTTGTTGTAATGCGATTGTTGAATAAGCCATTGTATGTAGTAAACTAAATGAGTATCCAATTTGTCTACCAATTTGAACATTCCATACATAATTTAACAGATTAAGACTTGTTCCTAATTCGTTACCTTTATCATAAAACATTGTTTTTGTTTTAGCAAGAATATCTGCTTTCTTTTTAGCAATCGCTTTTCTTAATGAGTTTGCTTCAGTAAGATTAAAGTTTGTTATTTTTGGCTCCATTGTAAGTTGCATAACTGCTTCTTGAGAATCTGCTACTCCGTAAAGTGGCTTCAAGTACTTCTCTAAAGAATCCATTTCTTCTTCTGAAAGACCATACATTTCCATTTCTCTATACCAAAGGCTTATATTATTTTTATATTTTACATATGTTTCAAGTGGTTGTTCCATTTCACCTTGCGACATTAATCTCATTATAGAGTTTGCAACTGCTAGTTCACCAATATTTTGTGGTTTAATTTTTACAATTGCTTGTGAACCAACAGCAGTATCAAATTGGAAAATATCAACTATATCTCCATCTCCAAGTTTCTTCCACATTTCAGGTTCAGTATAATTTAGATTTGCTGGAAGTAGATACTTATTATATGTATCTCTTAATGTTCCTTGCCATTGTATTGAATGGTCATCTAGTAAGTAGTTCATTGTCGCATGAATTTTGTCAAGTGCTTGCACAGTTAACATATCATATTTAAGCCCACCAATTTGTTCACTATCATCAAGATTATAAGCACTTACAACTACACCACGACTAGTTTTCATAATTGAACTATGTAGGGTTGGGTCTTCATTCGTGATTAAAACACCTGCGGCATGAACCCCAATACGTGTTATTAATCCTTCAATTGCTATTGCAAGTTCCCATAAATCAGGATTCTTATTCATTTCTTCTAAAAATTGTTTTACAGGTTTATGTTCATCATCACCATAGAAACATTGGGTAAGAGTTAAATCAAACCCACGCTCACTAGGAACCATTGATGTTAAGTATCCAACGAATGAATCATCTAATTCTAAACTTCTACCAGCAGTTCTTAATGCTGATTTACTTCCTTCAGTCCCAAATGTACAAACATTAATTAAGTCTGCACCGATACTATTGAAATAACTTTGTAGTTTATTGAATATTTTAAGTCTTTTCGTTGATTCAGTATCAACATCAATATCAGGTAACCCTGGTCTATCGGCATGAATAAATCTCCATGGCGGTAAGTATAACATTTGTGTTTGTGGGTCTAACTGAGTAATACCAATCAAATAATTGATTAAGAATCCCGCAGCTGAACCACGACCTGGACCAACTAAACTATCTGCTTCGTTCCAAATAATCTCAATCATTTTTGCCATAGTTATAAAGTAATCTGAAAGTGATTGGTCGATTTTTACTGATGTTTCATAGATTTGTTCTAATTCGTAGTCAAGTCTTTTCATTCTTTCTTCTATCGTTATTTCAGAAGAAATAGAATATATCTTGTCATAATAACCTTCAAATACTAAATCCATTAGGTATCTGTTCGCGGCTGAATGGCCATTAATAAACAGGTTAAGGTATTTGTATTTATCTAAGTTGTTCTCTTTGAATAAATCTTTTACTATTCTTAATTTTTCTTGGTCAAATCTTTCTTGTTCGTATCTAACTTTAGGAACGACTTGGCTATGGTTTAAATCATAATCTTCAATCATATTAAGTATTTTGTTTGTATTATTTTTCATATCTTCAATTTTTGGCATTGAGATATATGTATTAAAATAAGATACGACTTCTTGATATGACATAAGATATGCGGCTGAATAGAAAGCATCTACTTCTCTATCTCCACTCTTACTATGTAAGAATTTCTTATGCATTTCTCTATCTTCTTTTTTAAGATAATGACTATCTGTTGTGAATACAAAAGGATAATCTTTCCAATGATTAATAATCATATGCTTATTGTATGCTATTTGGTCTTCACTATTTGACGGTTGTAATTCGACAAAGAAATTCCCTTTACCGAATATTCCTTCCATAGTTGAAAGGAACTCTGTAATTTTATCAAAGTCATTCATTGCGAACATGTGCCCAGTATATCCACCTAAACAAGCAGTAGTTGCTACTAAGTGACCTGGGCTTCTACCTATAATCTTTTGTAGGTCTGTTATGAAAGTTGGGACTCTCATTATGTTTTTATAATATGCTCTACCCCAAGCTTTACTTGATATTTCTCTTAATTGTTTATGTCCTATTTTATCTTTTGCTAAAAGTAATAGGTGATAGAACTTTTCGCCTTTTACATGATTGTCTGAAGTTAAATCTCTACGAGTAAGATATATTTCATTACCGAGTATAAGTTTAAAATCTTCATCTTTATACTTCTTGTTATAATAGTTAATTGCTTTTACATGACCGCTTAATGCATCATGGTCAGTTATAGCAACACCTTTCAGATTAAGCTCAAAAGCACGGTCTATAAGTTTATCTACCGTGTTTATTGAGTCAATCAAACGTAAATTACTATAATCAGTTACGTATGGTTATGTAAACTAGTATAACTATTTATCTTTTTCATAACCCGTACCACCACCTTTCCATTCTCTACGAATGTTCTTTTTAAATTTGTGTAAATATTTTCCTACTTTGCAGTTGTTTATTTTACTTATTGTTACAGTACCGATGCCAGTTTTTTTTGAAATATCTTTTTGTAACATATTAGTTTGTAAAAGTTCTATTATTTCTATTGTCTTTTTATCGCCTATCCGCATTTTTCTATTCTCTGTACTCATACCAGATTCCTGTCTTATATTGTTTTTGAAATTATGTAAATGTTTCCAACTCTTACAGGTATTTATATAGTTAATCATATTCCTATGCATATTATATTTATCGGCAATTTCTTGTTGGCTAAGTCTAGTATTTTTTAATAACTCTATTATTTCTAAAACTTTTTCATCTGTCAACTTTGCAGCTGGATTATTTTCCCCTGTTTTACTTATTGATTTTGGATTTTTTCTAATTGGATATTCTGTATTCGAATCATTCCATTGTTCGCCGTTGTTTATGTAATAGATTTGATTCCCTGTTACATTTAAGTTTAATTTTTTAACAATATCTGGATACGTCAAAGATGTATTTTTAAGTAATTCTCTTATCTCTTTAACTTCATCGTTTGTCATTTTAGAGCTTGGATGGTCTTCACCTGAATTCATTAAATCTCCTCCATGAGTCATATTATAACCATATCCTTCAATATAATGAGTATTATATTTTAATATATAAAATATTTCCCTTTCTTTTAATTCCTCTTTATCCTCTATGTTATCTTCTAAGACTTCGATTTTAAAAGACTTTATTCCATATTTTCTTATCGCTTTATGAAAAATAGAATTAGTATTATGGTTCATAGCGTCTCTTATATGTAATAATTTTCTCTCTTCTAAAATTTTTGTTGTAATACCTATGTAAGATTTTTCGTTAACAGTATTAATAAATTTATAAACTAACATTTTATCACCTCTATACATATAGTATAACACAAAATAGGAAAATTTTCAACTTTATGGTTGTGCAAAATGTTGAAAATTTTCTACCATGCTTAAATCGCCGCACGCGGTGTATCAGAAATTAATCTCTTAGTAACGTTAAAATTTCTTCTAACTTATCTGCTGTTGCAAATTCTATACTTTCTCCAGCTTCAATAATTGCATATTCAATACAGTTAGTTAAGAAACGATAAAGTATAGTAGTTCCATTCCAACTAAGAGCTTGATAAGCTGGTTGTTCACATGAATGATAAGACCAACCATAATTTGGAATCCAGTAGTATGGATATCCGTCATAGTATGGCCAGCAAGTAGTTGTACCAGAAATAGAGGTTCCACTCCAATCAACACTATCAGTAGTAGTATAATCTGTTAAATTAAGAGTCGTCCCGCTAATAGTTGCAGTTGCTGATAAAGTTCCTGATAATTGTTCAGGTGCTGGTTCGTTTAGATTATCTGCTACCCACATTCCATTAATAAATTTTTTCATTTTTAATACCCTCCGTTTTGTCGGTCAATATTGACCTTTGATTTTTGTTTATATGCTTCAGTAATTTCACTTCAAGTTATGTTTTCAAATAATTGTGTTGCTAAAAAAATTGCTACTGAGAATCTTTGAGTTGTGAATACATTATCTTCAGTCTCATGGTCACAGGCAATCATAGTAATCCAACTATTTATTAATTTTGTTGTATCTATGTTGTCTCTTTCTTGGTCTTTTAAAAGTAAATTAAGCGTATCTTCAACTTCTCTTTCGGCAGTTTTAGACATCTTATTTTTACCTCGTTCTTCCATAACTTCATCTGACCTTAAAAGCACAGATAAGAAAAACGCAAAGCAATCCGCTAGCTCGTCAAGTATTTTTTCTCTATCTTGTTTATGGCTTTGTTTTCACCATTTTCAAGTCCCGATTGCGTTAAAGTATTCAAATAACTCTACATTAAATGCTAATATGTATTCATCTATTGATACTTTTCTACCAAGTCTTTTAATAACAACATCATTTACTTCTTGTTGTATTGGCATTAATTCAATTAAATTAATTTTCATTCTGTTCTCTCTCCCTTTGGAAAATGTTATTTCCCAAATCTTCCTCTTCCCCAATTTCATAAAATAATGTACTTAATTCCCGTTGGTTAAGTCTTATATATAAATCTTCAATTATATCTATAGGGCTTCTCTCAATACCATCTGCGTGATATAATGAAATACCCCTTTTTCTAAATAACCCTTCTAGACTAAAAGAGTTTGTTGAGTTCTTGCTCATATCCTTCCACCTCTATATCATCTATCATTATTTGTGGAGTTATATTTCCACCCCACTCGTTTACTTGTGCTCTACCTATAACGGTAGCTTTTATTGTTGGTTCTTCAATCTCTTTTAGCTGAGTGGCTAGAGCTTTATTATTAAATTTAATAAAATCTACCCCATTAACTCTAAATTTGACTGTATTTTCTCCTCTACCGATAAAATTAATTGCCATTTTATCTATCATTAATTCAAATGCAAATTTAGGTTGTTGTATTCCATTACCATAAATATGATTTATTGAACCAAATTGAGTTATTAAATTTCTATTAATATTCATTTCTGTGAACATAAAATCTACTTCCAATGAGTTTACATCAAACTCAATGTGTTTTAATTTTTTATTAGCGTATTCAATTAGTCTATCAATATTATCTTCTCTTATCATTACACCATGCGCCATTCCATGCCCTTCGGCGTATTCAACTAATCCGCTTTCTCTTAAGAAATGCATTAATGAAGTAAAATCTCCATTCTGTTTACCACGACCACTTCCTGCATAATATAATTCGTTATCTATCATTTTTGGTCTTAATAGTAAAGTAGGTTTCTTATATTTCTTTAATAATTCCATAGCCACTAAACCAGTGATTGTTTTTGGTATAGCTACATCATCTTCTTTCGAAGCTTTTACAATAAGTAATTGATTCTCATAACTTTTATCTGCATCAATTCTATCACAAAGATATTTCATGAATTTTAATTTCTCACGATTCTGTTTTTCTTTTACATTATATGAATTTCTAGCAACGAACTCATAATACTTTTCTCTTCTTAGATTGCCAGCATAAGTTGTTTCAATTATTTCTTCATTATGGTAATCAATGAATCCTTTAAATAATTCTGCTTTATCATTTTCAGTTCCATATCTAATAACTCCATTCATTAATGGTGCTACATAAAATGCTACGTCTATCTTTGTTGGATTCTCCGTGCTTGTGACACTATAAGCTTGCTTTTCTAATAACGCTTTAAACATAGGATTTTTAATATTACTTAAACCTTTATAAATAATATAATTGTTATCTAAGTTCCTAGTATCCATCATATCTGCGACAATCCCCAATGCGGCTAAATCAACGAAATCTTGATAGATGATTGGAAATTCATCTTGATATAAAAAGTTAAATGCTTGAATAACTTTATAAACTACTCCAGCACCACTCAAACTCTTGTTATTAAAGTTCTCGGACATTTGGTTATTTACAACACATACGTTTTCCATTTCTATAAATTCATCAGCATTATGGTGGTCCATAATAATAACTTGATAACCTAATTCAACCATTTCTTGTTGCTGTTTATATTGCATGGTTCCCGCATCTGGTATAATAACATAATCTGTATCTAGCGGAACTGTATCCACTATAACCCCATGCTCTTTACCTTCATGAAGTCTATATCTTATTTTTGCTTCTGGAAAGAGTCTTTTGAAAAACGAATAAAATATTGCTGAACTTGTAATACCATCCACGTCGCTATCGACTTGTAGGAAAAATATTTTGTTCTCTTTAAATCCCTTATATAATAATTCTGCTGCCTCTTCAATATTGTCTAAATTTCCGTAAAATTCTTGGTCTTCTAATCTTGGTCTCTCTATAAAACTGAACGCATTCTCTATACCAAGTGCTTCTAAATAATCCTTTACTGGATTAGCTGAATTCAAATTAATGCTCGTGTTCGGTTTCACTCTATATCTAATTTTACTACTCATTATCTTTTCACCCTGTATTTTATTAATTCCATAAAAACATCCTTTCCTTTATCAATAGGAGAATCCTTTAAATCTAATTGGTTATCAGTATCAATAAGAAATGTAACTTTAAAATATGGCTTTAATATAGTTAATAATTTATCCCATTCTGCCATAGTTTCTTCTCTTTCTTTCTTATTAGTAAAATCTTTGTCATATGCTAACATAACTTCATTAACTTCTAATGATAATAATAAGTTTAAATGGTCTAATGTGATTTTATTACCTAGCGTCGCAACACTAATATTATTACCTTTTAAATATTCATCTGCTTTTAATACTGATTTTTCTCCTTCAAATATAATTATGGTTTTCTTTTTCTTTATGTTCTCTTGATTTTGATAAAGTCCGTATAGCACCTTTCCAGTAGGAAAAGAATAAGTTGTGTTATAAGACTTTAGAGGCAAGTATTTATATGGTGAGTCTGGATTAAGAAATCTACCTCGGATTCCTATTAAATCACCAGCATGGTCAAAATTAGGTATTACTATTGCATTAAGGAAGCTATCATATAATATGTTAAACTTCTTCATAGCCCTTTCTGTAATTCCTTCATCAATCCATGACTTTAATCCTTTTAAATCATAACTAAATCTATTTAATACATCTTTATCATATACTGTTAATTCAGTCTGACCATATGATGTTTTTTGCGTTACTTTACGTAGAAACTCAATATCTTTATATATTTCCACATCAACAGGTTTGTTGTTATCAACCCCAGTTGTTCTTATTGCCTGAGATAAATTAGTTTCTATACCACGAAGTTTGTCCATCTTCATAAGTAAATCAAATATATCAAACATTTTATTACACTCTGTATAACATCTAAACATCTTTTCGTTTTTATAATAATATAGTTTCGGACTGCCGCCTTTTAAATTATGACAGGCAGTAGGAAATATAATCTCTGTTTCATTTTCGTCAAATGGTAGAACGCCGTATTGACCTAAAATATTCTTAATTTCTGTATGCGTCAATTGCATTCTCATTTCTTTAATCTGGCTTGACATTTATTTGTCACCACCCTCATCATCATCATCTTTTTTCTTATTATGTTTATCCACTATAACTTCTAATAAATCTTTTACCTTATAAGTATATTCAATTTTTCCTAGATTATGCATAACATTATAATTAGTATCTGTTAATAATACGTCTATTGCTCTACAAGTTCCATAATCAAATATTCTAAATAATTTTGCATTTACAATTTTACCTCTACGGTTTTTATAAATATCAATAACCACATTAGGTATTGGTAAATCTAATTCTTTTAAATAAGTTGCAATTTCTTCTAACTCTGTATCTAATAGTTTTAATGCAATCATACCAAAGTCTGCTTTATCTGCAATCGCTTTTGAACCAGCGATATTATTCTCATTTCTAAATTGACGTTTTTCCCAGCCTCTATTAACTTGAGTCCCGCTCATTATAAATACATTATAGTCAGCCGCAAGCTCTTTCAAAGTATTTGATAACATCATTAATGTAACGTCCTCGCGTAATCCTGTACGAGAAAATTCCATGTTTAAAGAAGGCGTTGTGAAAATATAATCGTAGAATATATTGTAGATTTTATCTGACAATATATACTTAATTATTTTACTACGCACTAATGAGATGTTTGGGTCACTAATCTTTTCAATTCTAAAATTTTCTGAATAGTCTTGAATTAGCCTTATCGCAATCTGAATTATTTTCTTTTCTTCTGGACTGTAAGTAGCATTAAGTATCTTGTCTTCATTAATTCCGCTAACATATGCTAATACTAATGTTTGAATTTCATCAGGCTCCATTTCAGTTGCAATAAAAAGTATTGGTCTTAAATGGTCTCTAATAATAATCTTTCCATCTTTGATATATGGCATTGATAGTGCACAAGCATTACCAACCATAAAACGAGTCTTCCCATGTCCAGTCGGAGCGCTATAAAGATAATACTTTCCAAGTCTTGCACCACGAGTAGAAAAGTTTAATATCTCGCCATCTAATGGGTACCCCACTTCAGGATGGACACTTAATTCTTCTACTAATTCTTGTAGTCCTTGACCTACAGGAATTGCTTTTACATTTGCTTTACTTATATTTTTATCTTCAACATTCGCAATTCTTTCACGAATTCTATCAAAGATTTGTTTAACTTCTAAATTGTTTAATTTTTCATTTTCTTCATCTATTTTCAGAAAATCTGCATCTGGGTTATAGAATTCTCTTATGTCTATACCGCTTCTACTAAAATCTCTTAAAATAGTAAATTTCTTAACTCTATTATAATAATAGTCAAATTGACTCTTATCAAAATTTATATCTACTAACGTGTTTAATCGTTGTAAATATTCGTATCCGTTTGTTTTTGTATATATCTCGTATTGTTTAGTAAACTGTCTAAGATATAGGTCTACTTGCCCCGGCGTAAGTGTAATTGAACCTTCCACCGAAAGATTGTACATGGCGCCAAACAAAATTTCATGTAATCCTTCAAAATCTGTTGTAGATAATATATATCCATTTTGATGGATTATATCTGGCTGACGCATGATTACTCCAAGCACATACATTATCGCATTCGAATCATACAATGTTTTTTCTGCCATTAATCATTACCCCCGATTTCTTAATCATCGCCTAATTCTCCTATTTCAATTTTTTTCATTGGTTTTCTTTCTTTTAACTTGTCTGCTTTTAATATAATATTGGTTGATTCTTTTTTAAGGCTATTCAACTTAGCCTTTTCTCTTCTTTCTTCTTTTTCATAATACTCTTTTGCTTCGTCTGCTGTCCACTCTATAAAAGATATCCCATATCTCGGTTCATACTTTTCTTTCTTTACTTCGACATGGAAAGTTAAAGCGCGGGCGATATCGTCGTATCCCAACCCACGCTTAGTTACGAATTTATTAATTTGTCTTTTTATAGTGTCATTAATAAGTTCTATTCCTAGAGTAGAGCAAATAAATTGTTCTAACTCTTTTTTTTCCATTTTTATCTAAGTCCTTTTTTAAGTGTAGTTAATCTTTCTCTTAGTGCGAATAACGCTGAGATATGATTTCTATTGGTTTTAGTGATTCTAACATTAGGTAATAGTTCTTTAATAGTTTTTATGGTTATATCTTTTTCAGCAGTTTCGAATAATGAACTTGCTAAAGCCGCTACTTCATCTTGCAACGCTTTTAAATCAACTTCCTTTTCTTCTACAAAAACTTTAAAGTCTGCTTCTTCAATAGATTGCGTTCCAAAGAATTCATCTTGTTTTTTGATAGCTTCTTCTAACCCTTTAATAAGATTTTCATAAGTAAATTCAAATCTTTTCGGGAAAAATCTTGCTCTCTTTTTAACTTCAACATGTCCTTTACTAATTTCTGAGTAAGCATAAACTGTTGATTCTTCAGGTTTGTCATCAAGTTGTTCCTTTCTACTATAAAGTATAAAGTCCGCTAAACCTTTAATAACACTTGAAGGCCTTTTATTGATGTCTACTTTAACTGAAATTCCATTATCGTCTGTTACTTCGTCAGAATGCGCAACCATGATAAGCCCGAATCCTCTTTGTGGGATTGAGTTAATCACTTTTTCAAATTCATTTTTAGCCATTGAGTATCCTTGTCCATAAGGGATTTTACCAATTTCTTCTACACCCTTTTGTGAACAAATATAATTAACACACGCTTTGTATGCCAATCCGATTGTATCAATAGCAATAGTTTTAAATTTTTCTCTAACATTATCATTGTCCAGTTCTCTTAAAATTTGTTTAAGAGTAACCCAATTCATAATATTCTTTGCGTATACGCCTGGTATAAACTTATAACCTACTTCAAAAGCAAGTAAAAGTGTATGTTCTATATCTCCAACTGCAACAGATGTTTTTCTAGTTCCAGGCTCGCCATAGATAAGAAATACCTTGTCTAAAGGTGAACTACTAACTTGATGAGGTTTTATATCTAATAAACTCATTTCTTTTCATCTCCATTTTTAAAAATAGGGTTCTTTTGTAAGAACCCCCATTTTTTGATTATAATAAGCTTCCTGCGCCAGATTTGTCAGGATTGTTATTTACAGTTGATTCGCCAGATTGTACTCTTGTTTTTCCTTCTTCTTCAACATTTAATAGGTATTCTTGATAAGATTTTTCTAATTGACTAATTTGTTCTTTAGAATAAGCTTCTCCTGAAACGATAGGTTGTTTTCCACCAACAATTTCAAATGCCTTAATAGTTTTAGGGAAATGTTTAACAATCGGCTTACCGAACATAACTTCTTCTACTACTTCTTCAATAGTAGTGTTGTAATTGATTTCTCCATTAACAAAGATTGTTGTGCCTTTAGTATAATGCGTTTCAATGTTATTAACCATTTTGGTATTGTCCATTTTAACAGTTAATTTAATAACTCTTAAATTGTTTCCAGAATAATCTGATTGACCAACTTCCATTTCATATGCAATTAATTTTTCTTCTTTATTCATTCTTTCATGAATAGGTTTGATTACATATCCACCAAGTTCAAATGTTGCTACATTTGGTTCAGTGTCTTTCGCTAAGTTAACAAATCCTGCATTAACTTCGGTAAAAGGAATTACTTGTCCTTCGGTAGTATTATAGAAAGCTCTACTTCCTATTTCACCAGTAATTTTAACTCTACGGTCAACATATCCTTCTAAGTCATTATAGTTTCTATAACGCTTGTTAGGTTCGTCTTTCTTAGTCAACTCGTAAGAGAAAAACTTGTGTTCTACTTGATTGGTTTCTGAAACGTGAACAGTGAATTTACCTGCAATATAGTTTTTACCATCTTTTTCATCACGTCTAACTTCTAAATCTTTTAATGTTCCAATAACATAAGTCTTGTTTGTTTTTTCCATTTTCTTCTTTTTCTCCTCTTTTAGATTTTTATTTTCGTTTTTTTAAGATAATGTTGTGATATGACTTAGTAGCCCAACAAAGTCATATCGCTTGTTAAATTATTACTCAGCTACGAATTCTGCTCCAAGTGCTGTCACTTGGTAAGTAGTGTATGCGCGTTCTTCTTCTAATCCATCTTTATTGATAATTTTCATAGTAATTTTTGCTGGTTTTTCAACAAATAATCTTTTTACTAATGAGTTAAGAACGCCATGAATTCCTCTAGGGTTTAAATCTGTTGCTTCTGCAATTTGAGCTCCAGTCATTGCTTCTTCTTGACCTTGTAAAAACTCTAATACTACTGCAGCTTTTTCAGTTAATTCTACTTTTGTTTCATTTGGCATGTTTTGTGTTCCTCCGTTTGGTAATTATTTTTTTATAGTTTGTTTTAAATACTAACAGTGGGCAAGACCGCTCGTATAAAATATAATATTTTAGGTTTTTTCTCTTATATAAATATTATACTACAAACTTCTTAAAAAGTCAAATTTATAAAACCTTTCTCCAGTTTTGTATTCCAAAATCTTAGTAAAAAAGTTTACTTATTTTTAACTTTCTATACTTATATTATACTTTAAATTAAACAAAAAATCAAATTTAGTTAAGCTTTCTCTTAGTTAATTATGCTACTAATATCGCCGTTTGCTATTTTAGCTCCAAGTGAACTTTTACTTTTAACAGCTAGGGTCTTTATACTCACTAAACTATTCTTTTTCCCGCTAAAAATAATAACATAATCTTTTTCACCATTTAATATTTTTATTGTATTTTCGGCAATTACTTGCCCATTAGAACCTTTAGCAGTGATATTAAAATCTTTGCCTTCGGTTAGTTTTGCTTGGTTATCACTATTAATAGAAAATACTTTATCAGCTGGGTTCGCCGCTAAAGCCGCAATGGCGTTATCGTTTATCCCTTTTGTTCCAATTGTAAGCCTACTTGTTTTTGTTACTTCTGAAATAGAATACTTAACTAGTTTTCCTTTTTCTCCAAGTATATAAAGAACATCATTTTTACTAACGAGTCCAACATAAATTAATTTATCTCCTTCACGAAGTTTAATTGCTTTTGTTGTTGTTTTTACTTTAGCATATTCAGATAAATCTGTCATTTTTACAGTTCCATTCGCTGTAACAAAAATAGCCATATCTTTCTTTGAGTTTTCTATATCAAATGCCGCAATAACATCAATACTATTATCTAATGTTTCTAACTCATCAACAGTTAGATTTAATATTTTATGTTTAATTATAACGCCATCTGATGAGAATGTTGAAAGTGTATCAATTGGCTTAGCATTTAAAATTCCTGCTATAGCCGCATCGTTCAAAACTGAACCTCTTTTACCAAAAGGAATTTTATTTATATCATTTTGAGATGTATATACTTTCCCATTTTCAAAGACAATGATATTCACTGGTTCCTTAGCAAGTTTGTTAGTTGCGATAGAAGTATTTGAAAGTTTAGTTTTTCTTGTATCTCCAAAATTCTTTTGAATTTCTTTTAATTCAGATGCTATAATTTCATAACGAGCTTTTTCACTAGTAAATATTTTTTCTAATTCTTTCGCTCTTTTTGCAGAGTCTAATAAGTCTTTATGAATTTTTTCACTATCTAATTTACTTAAACTACTTAATTTTATATTAAGAATTGCTTCTGCTTGCGCTGGAACAAATCCATATTTTTCTGTTAGAGTTAATTTTGCTGAAGCTTTATCATCAGATTGTTTTATCATCTCAATAATTTCATCAATAATAACAATTGCTTTAATTAATCCTTCAGAAATAACTCTCTTTCTTGTAGTTTCTTGATACTCTTTTATACTTTTGTTTTCTATTATTTCGCTTCTAAATTTCACAAAATGTTCAATTAAACCAATTAATCCTAATACTTTTGGTGTTCCCTTATATATTACAGTATTGCTTATTCTTTGACTTGTCTGAAGTCTTGTATTTTTCCATAAAGTGTCAAGCACTTTGTAAACATTAGCGCCTTTCTTTAAAAATACTCTCAAACTAATACCATCTTTGTTAGTGTTATTTTCATAATCTTCGATTAAATCGAATCCATCCTCAATAACGAGCTTCTTGATTTTTTTAACTACGCCTTCTTCTACATCAATCAAATAAGGTATTTCTGTGAAATGGATAGCCTGTTTAGTTCCAATTTTTTCTATTTCATATTTAGCCTGAAGCGTTACTGCTCCACTACCATAAATATAAATATCTTTTAATTTTTCGCTATCAACTATAACTCCCCCAGTAGGGAAATCTGGACCAGGTACGTATTCCATTAATTCTTCTATTGTCATATTAGGTTTCTTTAAATATGCAAGAATTGCATTTACTACCTCTGTTAAATTGTGCGGAACTAAGCTTGAACTTAATCCTACTGCGATTCCCGCGTTGCCATTACAAATGATATTCGGGAATTTACTTGGTAGCATCATTGGTTCAGTTGTGGTTTCATCATAATTTGGTTTGAATAAAACAACATCTGAACTTAAATCTTCAAGCATTAACTCACCAATTTTTGTAAGTCTACACTCTGTATAACGCATAGCCGCAGGTTTGTCTCCTAAAATACTACCATTATTACCACCGACTTCAATAAGAGGGTATCTCATTTTCCAAGATTGTCCTAATCTAATTAGTGAGTCGTAAATTGCCTTATCTCCATGAGGATGATAGTGCATTATTTCACCAACAACACTTGCGCATTTCATCATTGATTTATTATTCCATAGTTTTTTCTCTGCCATAGCATATAAAATACGTCTATGAACAGGCTTTAGATTATCTTCAACCTTAGGAATTGCTCTTGATGTAATTACCGCATTTGCGTATTCAAGAAAATCTTCTGATATCTTTTTATTTATCTCCATAAAATTGCCAAGCCTCCTTGAATTCATTTTTTATTCTCAAGAAGTTTTCTAAACACTCCTCGCCTGTATTATATGTTATAATTGTATCGTGTGTATTCCCCTCAATCATAACTTCTTTTTCATTCAGTCTATATACTCTGTGAGTATATCTATATTTTTTTCTTAATTCGTCTTTAGTCATTATTCACTATCCTCTCCATCTCCAAAGAAATCTTCTTCGTTTAATTTATCTGTATTTTGGATAATAAAATTTCTACGAGCTGTTGAAGATTTACCCATAAGTGTATCAAATAGTTTTAATGTATCTTCAAAGTTTTCTGCAGTTAATTTTACAATCTTTCTTGTTTCTGGATTCATTGTTGTATCCCATAAGTCTTCGGCATTCATTTCACCAATACCTTTGAATCGTGTAACTTGTCCTTTACCGCTAGCTTTATCTAACTCATCAGTAGAAAAGAAATATTTTACTGATTTAGGTGTTGTAGATTTGAATAGCGGCGGTATAGCCACATAAACCTTACCTTGTTTGATTAGTTCTGGCAGGTGCATTGCGATTAATGTTAGTATTAGGACATTGATGTGTTTCCCATCTGGGTCTGCGTCTGCGAGTATAATTATTTTACTGTATCTGAAGTTCCTTATATTGAACTGATTAGCAACGCCTGTTCCAAAGGCTGTAATCATATCCTTGATTTCTTTATTTTTTATAATGTCTGCTAGTTCTTTTCCATGTGTATTTAATACTTTTCCTCTTAAAGGTAGTATTGCTTGATTCTTTGGATTACGACACATCTTAGCTAATCCACCAGCTGAGTCTCCTTCAAGAATCCAAACTTCTCCATTTCTATCTTTACAATCTACAAGCTTACTTGGTAAGTCTTTAATAGAATTCATGTCCTTGCCGCCTGACTTAACTTTACCTGCGGCTTCTCTAGCTCGTTTAGCCGCATCAAGTGCTTTCTGTTCAGATATAGCACGGTCTACAATTATCTTTAAATCTTTTTTCGTTATGCTATTTTCAAAGTTAGCTGTTAGTAATCTACTAACTGCTCCACGAGCTCCAGGCGTCATTAGTTTATTTTTTGTTTGACTTTTGAATATAGGTGCTTCAGCTGTCCTTATCGAGATAGCCGCATTCAATCCAATACGTAGTAAATCTCCGTTTAGATTTTCATCTTTCTCTTCTAACATACCATATTTTCTTGCAAGTTTATTTATTGAATTTGTGAACGCAGTTTTAAATCCAGTAACGTGAGTTCCCCCCTCTTCATTGGGGATGTTATTTGTGTAGGCATATATTCTTTCCATGCTTCTATCTTCAAATTGAAATGCAAGCTCTACCATGAAGCCAGGTTCTTCTCCTCTTACGTAAATAATATCGGTAAGCGGTTTCTTTGATTTGTCTTTAATCATTTCCTTAAGACCGTCTTTACTTTTAAACTTCTTACCATTTAAAATAAAGGTGGCTTCTGAAGTCAAGAAACTCAATTCTTGAACTATTCTCTCAAGCTCTTTAAGATTAAATGTTTCGTTTTTAAATATTTCTGTATCGGGAATAAATTCTATTGTAGTCCCAGTATCTTTAGAAACCTTATTAACTACTTCGAACTCTTGAATGATTCCCTTTTTGGCTTCAACCATTGCTTTTTTATTATCACGTCTTGACTCAATGTAAAAATAATCAGACAAAGCATTAACTGCTGTTAGTCCGATACCATGTAATCCACCAGATACTGAATATCCGCCTTGTCCAAATTTACCACCACTGTGTAAACTTGTGCAGATTTCAATTATCGCTTCTTTACCATTTTTAGTTTTACCGAAAGGTATTCCACGGCCATTATCTGTTACTGTTATTGTTTTTCCTTTTGTTGTTATTTCTATTACATCGGCATGGCTGTTTAAAGCTTCATCAATGCTATTTGAAATAACTTCAAGTGCTAAGTGATGTATTCCGCTTGAATCTACATTAGCTATATACATAGCTGGTCTTAAGCGAATCGCCTCAATGCCCTCGAGTGTTGTTATATTTTTACTTGTGTAACTCATCTTCCACCTCAAATTTTATTGATATTTCTTTACCTTTATTCTGATGTATTATTTCACTTAGATGTTGCACTGCTTCAAACATAGTTTCTGCCTCTACAGTCCCGTCCTCAAAACTCATTATATAAGATAACATATATCTATAAAATGTATCACCAAAATCGTTATCTAAACAATCTTCAATAAGCTTATTAAGAGATTTTAACCAAACAAATATGTCCGAATAGGCGTCTCCGAAAAATTCAAGGCGGTCTATAGGGTTGTCAGTATTTTTAAATCTTCTAAAGTTTTTCATTAATTTATTATATTCGTCATGAATCTCTTCTAGTAATCTTTGTCCTTCTTTATTCATCTTGTACCTCGATTAATATTATTTTCGTTATTGGTATATTAAATGTATAATTTATTTCTCTTGTATAAACCGTTAAGTCATTATATTCTTTCGTATATAAAATATATCCAAATTCTTCTTTATATGGTTGATAGTCTATTGTTAAAACATTCTTAATAGCTATAACTTGCTCTTCTCCAGCAAATAATTTTAATTCGTTATTCTTAGTCATTTTTTCTACCTCTACATTCCATTCATAATTTCTCTTTTTCTTTTTCCATATTGTTCTCTCATTCTAATAACTTGAGGGTGCTCCATTGAATCATAGAAGCCCGCTAAGCTTCCGATATTTTCTACAAGGAAATCAAGTTCATTAGTTTCTTGCAATATACTATTCAATGTTTTATTCTTTTCCATTTTAGTGCTTTGTCTTTTCATAATATAATTCTCCTTTTTTTTCATATATTACAGTTGTTACTGTAAATTTTTCTGATCCCCCTGTTTGAGGACTATAAGCATAATAGAATTGAGAAGAAACCCCAATAATAAAATAACCCTCATCCAATTCTTTTTCTATAAAAGTAGCTATATATGGATTATCATAGCTATCGTAATCAACTACCTTTTGTTTTTTGTCCATTCCTTATTCCTCCAACTCGTTTAATGTTTTTTCTATTAATTCATTTTCATACTCACCAAAACTGTTAGCTACTGTTCCAATCCATCTTTTTGATTCTTCTAGAAAGAAGAACGTTCCAGAACCAAATCCTTCTGTATGCGTTATAAACAAACTGTCTATTCTTTTTCCGCTTCTACCTGTCTCAATTATTATTTTAAACCAACCATCAAATTCTAATCCATACTCATGTTTAAAATTACTTATTAAAGCTGATTCAGTAAAAGCCATATACTCGTCAATATAAATATTTAACATTTTAGTGCTTTCTCTTTTCATAATATAATTCTCCTTTTGGCGCCATATTCTTACGCCACCAATGTCTATCTAGATTTTTATTAATCCATGTATTTGCAATCATATTACAGAATTGTTCTTCGGGGTCTGCTTCATGCCCTTCGTCTGTATTATAATATTCTACTCTGTCTATTTTCTGTGCCTTAAGATGGCCTTCATGTGTCCATTTCATTGCATGGATAAAACCGCCCAAAGGCCCTGAGAAATCTCTTGTAATCATCGCATGACCTAGTTCGTGCATAAGAATCCAAGCCGCGCTTTCTATAGTTTCATTTTGGTCATGAATAAAAATTTCAATTAACTCGTCTTTATAATAAGTTTCTTTAGGATACATTAATAAGCAATGTCCCCAACCTATGCAACAACCTCTAAATTTACTAAAATCTTTCCCATACACTTCTTTTTCATGATATAGTTCTTTTTGTTTATCAGTCAAATCAGTATATAAATATATTGCACATTTTTTCATTAACGGCATTATTCTATCTCTAAACGTTATTGTAGTCCCAGCGTTCTTTCTTAATATATCTAGGATTAAGTCCATTTTTGAATACATATATTCTCTAGTCCCATCAGCATAATCTTCATACTTTTCATATTGCTCATCAGATACATTTACAAAACCTGACCTCTCAACGGCATTAAATTCAATATATCCTTTTTCACATTCTTCATCATTCTGTATTCTTCTACAGACTTCTATTTTTTCAGCTATTGTTAAATTTTCAAATGGTAACATAGACCAACTTGTTCTCTTCTCTTCCATTATGTTATAATTCTCCTTTTTCTTTTCTTATACTTATATTATATCACAAATAATGAAAAAAGTCAAATTTCAGTTTAAATTTGACTTGTTTTAGAGCTATTTAGTTCTTATAAAATAAAAATTATTCACTTAGTATTTCATCTATGATTGAGCACCATGGACTTCTCATACTCTCAATTAATTCTACTTCTCCAGCAAAAGGCTGGCCTCTTAATTTTTCTAATGCGATTTGAAAATCACATTTTTGTTTTTTCTGTTGTGCTTTATTATCAATTTGTTTAAGTGAACCTAACAATATGACTTTACAATATTTTCCTATCCTTGTTAAGACAGTTTTAATACTATTCATTTCTAGGTTCTGTGCTTCATCTACAATAACAATAGTGTTCTCAAAGCTTGCGCCTCTTAGAAATTGGATTGGTACACATTCAATATACTTCATAGCTTCCATTTTACCTATGCCGCTATATGCAGTAATATGCTCAATATTGTCATGTAGACCTCTCATATATACTTCGAACTTCTCATCTAAGTCCCCTGGTAAAAAGCCAAGGCTCTTACCCACTTCTTCAGGCTCACGAGTATATACAATTTTTCCGTACTTTCTATCTCTCGCTACTAACTGTAAGGCTGAAGCTAAGGCTATAAAAGTCTTACCTGTCCCCGCATTACCTGTTCCAAAAATAATTGGTCTATTGTTTTCAAATATCAATCTAACCAATTCTGCTTGTTCATTATTGCCTTTAGTTGTTACACCTACAACACTAATAATTCTCACCCCGTAATATTTATTTTTGTTCTAAACTGTATATCTACAAACTATTACTTCAATGTTAAATTCTTTTTCGGCATTTTCTATCATTCTTTGGACTGTCATCCAGCTCCCGCCGCCAAGTCCACAACCCATTCCTAATGGCACATAAACTTTTTTACCTGTTGAATTAGCTTCTCTTAGTACACCTTCAAAAGCGTCCTTAAGCGCACTGTAATCAGTGAATTGCCCTTTTGTTCCATAATTAGACTGTCCAAACAAATTAGCTATTTGTAACTTTTTATTAACGTTAACTAATAAGCCAGACCCTAATAATGAGTCTTTATTAGGTGCTCTATCACAAACTCCATTATAGAATTCGAATACGTCAGGAAACTTAGCTCTTATTTGCTTTGCCAACCCCGAACCCATTACACCCCAAGTATTAACTTGATGACAAATAATCCCTTCTTCAATTAAAGTAATATCTTGATTAATAATTTTCATTATATGCTCTCCTTATTTTTGTTTAAACTTCTCTATTTTTCCTACTATCTTTTCTTCAGCGACAGAGCCAACAGTGAAATCCATTTTTCTGCCCTCGTATCAGAATTGAACGTTAGGAATTGCTATGACTCCAAATTGTTTTTTTAACAATTCTTTATCAAAGTCATCAACGTTAATATAAATAAATCTAATATCTTTACTAACTTCTTGTTCTTCTTCAAGGATTGGTTTTATTTTTTGACACCCTTTACACCAGTCTGCATAAAAGTCAAGAATAAATTTTTGATTTTGACTGGCTCTCTTTAAAGAGCTTTTATCTAAATCCATTATATTCCACACTTCTCGTAGTCGCAATCGTTACTACTACATTGAGTACAGCCATTCTTTTTAACTAAATGACTACCACACTCTGGACAATATTCTAAACCAATTTTTTCAACTTGATAATCACTTTCTCCTATTTGGATATTAGTAATAAATTGTTTTTCTTCTTGAGTCGCTTTATTATATCATAGCTCTTTAATAACCATTGATGGTTTTTCCGCAGGATGTTTATCAAAACTATCTCCACCACCTGTAAGAATACCAATTTTTTTACAGTTATCTCTAAATACTGTAACTCCTTTAATTCCTCTAGCCCAAGCGCTTTTATAAATACCTTCGACATCTCCAGTTGTAGCATCATTAGGTAAATTAAATGTTGAAGAAATTGCTGTATCAACATATTTTTGAATAGTCTCTTGAACTTTTAATCTTGAATTAACATTAATATTCTGTGAAGTTATTTTAGCCCAATCAGGTAAATCATAATGATTTTCAAGTTTGAAATACTTCATCATTTTTAACGGAGTTTTTTCGTAAATTCAAATTGTCTTTTCATCCTCGAACATAGACTTAATAGTTCTTTGATAGCCAAGCATAAAATAAGGCTCAACGCCGCCACTAACTCCAATAATATTTGATATACTACCAGTTGGTGCAATACTTAGTAATCTACTATTTCTTAAACCATACTCTTGTATCATATTTTTTGTTTCTTCTGAATAGACTTCATTAAAGAACCTTGAACTAGAAATCTTTTCATAATCATATTTCGGGAATGTTCCTTTTTCTACCGCTAATTCAACCGACGCTTGCGCCGCCGCATTAGCCATTGTAGACATAATCACATCAAGAACTTTAATAAATTCAGATGTTCCATATCCTAATCCCATACTTAAAGCTAAATCAGCAAGTCCCATAACTCCTAATCCAACTTCACGCCATTCTATAACATGTTCTCTTTGAGATGCCAATGCATGTCTTTCACCCATTATATCTAATAATTCATCTAATCCACTAATCATAGATTTAACTACTTCAATAAATCTTCCAGAATCAAAATACGCCTCTTCAGTAAAATTTTTTCTTACAAAAGCATTTAAGTTAATACTTCCGAGGTTGCATGAACCATTTGCCATTAAAGGTTGCTCCTTTATTGTTATCGTAAAGACTTTTTATTCTCTACTTCTAGAACTTTCGTTCAACCACTGTCGTATGACAATTAGACGCGGCTTTCCAGATTTATTCATCTGGTAGGTCAGCATATATTTTTATATAATCCGTAGGGGATTATATATCGAGCACTCGTGGATAAATTATATTCTTTTGAACCAGTCCGGATCGCCGCACGCGGTGTATCAAAAGTTTCATTATCTATGCGTTACGATGGTTACACCTATTAAAGTGTAACTTATCTCGGTATTAGCAGTTAAGCCTTCACCGATATTGCTCGATGTTTAATGTGAGGCAAGCAGTTCACCACACGGGTTTGTAGCTGTAAATTCTACTTCATCATATTCACTTAATAAATGATAATTATTAACATTATCAATGTAAATGAATCCTGGGTCTCCCATTGTATGAGCTGAGTAACTAATTAAATGCATTAAATCTCTTGCATTTACAGTTTTTACTATCATCTCATAAGGCGTTTCAAAAGTTAAATTTCAATCTTTATTATTATTATATGCTTCCATAAAATCATCCGTAATCGCAAGGCTAATATTAGCACCTGTAATTTTAGATAAGTCTAGCTTAGAAGTAATAAAATCAATTATATCTGGGTGGTCAATATTTAACATAAGCATTAGTGCTCCACGTCTACTTTCTTGTTGTGTGTGTAAAGTAATAAATGAATATAACTCTGCAAAAGTCATGACACCAGGTGTCGTATTACTACTATTATTTACTTTAGCGCCCTTAGGTCTAAGATTAGATAAGTTCATACCTTGTCCACCACCATAACTATAAGTTTTAGCAATATCAAAAGCTACTCTATAAATATCCTCTAAACTATCTGTTGGATTTTCAGCAACATAACAATTAGAACCAGTAATATTACCGTCTCTACCTATCGCAAAAAGGTTTCTTCCACCTCAAATACCCTCTCGATTTCTAAAAATCTTAAGAAGGTCTGTTCTCCCAAGTGATATTCTATCTAAAAATTCCTTTTTAGTTTCTGTTGGAAGTAAATATTTTTGAAGTATTAAATCTTGACGCTCGTCATTATTGGCTCATGGATTAGCTCTGTCTTGTCGTCTTTTTTCACGATAGAAAGTGAAAAGTTTAAATACTTCTATATCATCATTTTTAATAAAATACTTTTCTATCTCATCTTGAATTGTTTCAATATCTAAAGTTTTACCATTAACAATATCTTTCATGATTATTTTTGCTTCATCAACGCAACGCTCTAAGTCTTTTTCATAACCCGCATCAAGCCTTGCTCTATATACTGCCTTGGCGATTTTCATTAAATTAAAATCTTCAAGTTCTCCATTTCTTTTTTTAACTTGCATTATACACCTCGTATTTATTTTATAACTCCTAAAAATACTGGATGTCTGATACTGTCGTCAGTAATTTCCATGCCAGTTATATTTACGAATAATTCTTCTTTCTCTAGCAATTCAGCCGCTTCAGGCGTTGCTAGCCATTCTCTAGTTGCATCGTCTAATCCAGACGCTACTCTAATTCTATTTCCTTCATGTTCAACTAAAACACCATTTTTCCATTTATTCCAGTATGGCTTAGTTACAGGTAAAGTTCTATGGAATGGGTCTTTAATCATTTTGCGTGTTTTACAAAATTCTTCATCTATCCAAATAGCTCTACCAACTTCACCGAAATTAATGTTCTTTTGTATTAACCAGTATTGCCAAGCTTCTCCACTAGTTCCCTCGTGGTCTCTATTTGGTTCAATAAGGTCTATTACTTTTACTTTAATTTCTCCAAGTTTCTTTTTCAATTTTAGACTTGACCAAGCTTTTCTTGAGCCAGCTCTATAAGGTTCGTTCCTTTTAATAACAAGAACTCCTTCTCCACCTTTAGCCCAAACTTTTTCTGCAAAATCCATAAAATTTTCTTTTACAATAGCAACGGGATAAATATAATCTATTACTTGCTTATAGTTATCGTAGACCACTTGGATTCTTTCTTCAAATGTTTTTTTCCGAAGGTCTTCATAATCATAACATAGACAATCAAAAATATGGAATGATAATGGGCCTCTTTGTTGTCGCTCTAATGCTTTACTAACATTACATCTCATTATTGTTCCAACGTCTTTAGACGTTTTAGTTATGTCATTAAATGATACCTCTCCTAAGAAAACTGTTCCAGAAGGAAAAATAGATTGTAGTTGTTTAGTTATATGTGGTAACCAATCTGCGCGATTCTTATAGTCGCCGCTAACAGTTTTATTACGACCTCTCATTAATGTTTCATCTTCATCAATAATAGACATATTCCATTCGCCATCCCACTTAACCATAGCAACACAATTATTATTGTTATTATCTATCATATCTAATGCTTTTTGTTTTGATAAATCTCCTTCATAGTATTTCATGGCAGGCATATTCCAGTAAGTTGTTCTAAATTCTTCTTTACTTATCTTCATTTTCTTTCTCCTTCTAAAATAAACTATTTGCTTTTTTATAATCTGGCATAATTTTTGGTAATAGATATATAAATGCGTTGTAGTCAGCCGCTAATAGATAATCTTCAGCCCTTGTCATTCCGACATATGCAATATTTATTTCTTCCATATTACCAGGTGCTAGTTCGAAACTTGTTATAATAACACTTTCGTATTCTAACCCTTTTGCTTGATGTATTGTTGAAACATTATCATAACCTAAATTCTTTATTGCTCTTACTTCTTTATTTTTTCTACACAATATCATTGAATTTCTCATAATAAATCCACGTATGACATCAATGCCTTTTACTCTTATATACTCATTTACTTTATATGCATCTCCAGAAGCATTAAGAGTATAAACATTTCCACCATATCCTTTAATACATTCAATATTACTTCTTGATGATTCTTTTTCAATAGTGAAATTTACTCCTTGAATCATTGCTTTATCTTGAACACTGCTTGCGAAGTCTACAATCTCTTGATAACTTCTGTAATTTATATTCAAATCGTGTGTTTTAAAATCATCTAACTTATCTAAAACATCTGGAGTAGCACCTCTAAAAATATAAATTGCTTGCTGTGGGTCTCCAATATAAAACTTCTTTTGCGCAGGAACACGATTAAATAATTCTAATTGTGTTTCATCTACGTCTTGAAACTCATCAACAAATAATGCATCTATTTTTTCAATGTTTAACCCGTAGTCATTTAACTTATCAAGTAAGTATTGTGGTAAATCTGTGAAATCATATAAACCATTATCTTCTTTATACGCTACATAACTATCTTTTACTGACTGAAATACTCTTTTTAGTTTATCATTAACCTCAATATTATAATTACCCATAACATAACTATATAATTGATACATATTTAAGTATTTATAACCTCTATTTTTAATGATACTATTAAGTATTTCTTTAATTCTATCTTCCTCTAACAATTTTACTTTAAAAGTATTTTGAGGAAACTCTTTTGAAACTCTTTTTGATAATATATCTAATTCTGTATAAGCCCAACTATGAATAGTTGACGTTCTTATATTAGTATATTCCATTAATTTATTTGATAAATCCTCTGCGGCTTTACGGGTGAATGTAATAGCCACTACTTTTGAATCAGGATTTTCATTTTTATATCTTGTAATTGCGCCAACAAGTGTTGTAGTCTTACCACTTCCCGCAGGCGCGATAATAACTATTTCTGTTTCATTACATTGTATTGCTAGTTTTTGCTTTTCGTTGAATTGTTCCATCTTTTATAACTCCTTCTAAAAATAGTATGACGTGTCTTATTGTAGGAAAGTTTAACTCTGCATCTTGCCAGTCGTATAATTTTTCTGCTTCTACTAATAAATTAAACTCTTTATATTCTTGTGAATCTCTTATCATTTTTGTATAGGTATCTTCTGAAGAATCACCTAAAGATATAATCATATCAAACTTCTCACTCTTATATGAGTTCCCAATAATCAATGTATGCCTTTTATCAAATATCTTTTTTTGAGTTGGTTTATCTGTCATTGCTTTATACATTGCAAATAAAGTAGGAAGATATAATCTCCCATTATTCATTGAATCAATCTCAGCAAAAAATGGTATTGAAATTAAACTAATATTTTTAATATCTATTACATCAGTTAATTCTCTATAGTCTATAGCCGCTTGAGTTGGCTCAACAGTTGTTAATAATAATATTTTCATTATATCACCTAAAATATTTTTAGCAAAATTTCTTGCTTTTCATTTAAGATTTCTATCGTAAAGATCGGAAGTCTTAATTTATAATTTATTATTTTTAATTTTGAAGTATAGGGCAGATTTATATTGGCTAACTTTTGAGGTACTGCCAATCTATGCTCCCTATCTGATTTTTCCGTTTTAATATGAATGGCAGAAATAAATAGAGCCACGATTGAAGTTAAAAAATCCTCAATATCTGCTGGCTCTTCATTTTTAACCAAACTAAAATCACCAACTATTTGGATTACTGTTGGCTCATTTTTATCTAGTTCATTTATAAACTCTATTATCTTTTTATCAATCTCTTGAAAAAATTCCATTCCATAAAAGTTCGGAACATTCAAATTGAAAACTACCTTTTTATAGGATTTTCTTCGTTCTAAATCCATCTTATCATAATTATAAAATACTTTTTTCATCTGTTTCCTCCGCATCAAGTTTACACAATAGGCTAAAAACCGCAACCGTTGCCCAGGTGTCATCAAAAGCATTATGCTTGCGTGAAAGGAAGATCCCCGCTTCACTTGCAACATCTTCTAATTTTAAATGATTATCTCTTTTTAATATTCTTTTGGACATATTATATGTACATAGTCCTGTAACGCATTCTTCCATTTCATAAAAATCGATACCATTATTCTCTAAAGTTAATCTATCGTTATATAATCCGTGGCTAACTATTAATGTGTTATTAGATTCTCTTAATAACTCATCTATTTTTTCTTTTGCTTCTGAAAGGTTAATCCCTTCTTCTTCTAAATACTCGTCTGTAATACCAGTAAATCGTTCTATAAAATAATTAATTTTTGTTCCATCTAACTTTACATAGAAATTAATTGATTTATGAACTTGAAAAATATCTTCTTCTATTTTCCGAAATAATATCCCAGCAAATTGAATTAAGTCTCCTTCATTATATTCGGCATCGAAAACGAGTATATTATCTTGTTTCATATTTTTAAATAAAACTAACATAAATACCTCCATTTCCATATCTTATATATATATTATACCATAAATTATAAAAAAAAGCAAATTTCATAAACTTGCTTTTCGTATTGTTATTTTTTACAGCGGGAAACTCCACCTAATTTATCAGCTCAATGCTCTGTATAAAATCAGTAGTAGCTTGCGCCCGTAGACACCCTATACCCTTTAAAACAACTAGCTCAAATTATTGAAGGTAATCCAACTATTAACAAATAAAATGGACCTAACATTTTTGATTGCTTTGTATGTCCATATTCATGATTTATTGTATTTGTATAATATTCTCCATCGCCGTAATCAGCAAAGAAAATAATAAACATTCCTAAACTTATTGCACCTCATTTGTTTGTTTTAGCATGAGCTACATATTTTCCTTTATATTTATAGCGTTTCGCAGTTCCAAATACCAAGTATAAAAATAATCCTATTAAGTTCTGTGGTAATTGTCAGATAAAACTAATAATTTTAAACATCATCTTCACCCATGCTATTTTGTATATATTCAAACACTTTATCTATATAATGATTTCCACCAATATCTTTATATCGTTTATAACATATATGTATATGTTCATATGCGACTGAAGATTTTGGCAATTTATTTTTTATATCTTCTGCAAAATTAATTATTTCAGAAGCCAATCTTTGTCTTTCTGTTTCTATTGATTCTGAGTAGTGTTTGGTTAATTGTCCTGATAATTTATGTATTTCTTTAATAACTTCTTCATGTCTTTCAGTGTATGTTTTTTTATCAAGATAATCGATCAATTTCTCTTCTAAACAACTTTCTCTTTCTTCAGCAGTTCTATGAGTTACTTCATTTATTATTTCTTTTTTAAATTCCTCTTGTTTTTCAATTGTAGCTTTTTTTCTTTTATTCTCTTTTGCATCTCGTCTATGTTCAAAGTATGTTAAAAGCCCTGTAATACCTACTAAAAGCCCAGTTATTGTTCCTATTATTAATCAAATATCCATGTTGTATCGCCCTCGTCGCTTTGACAGTAATATTGGCAGGAGTACCCAGAATTGAACTGGGGCTGTACGGGTTTGAAGGCCGACGTGCTGTCCAGTTGACACTATACTCCCAATAAAAATAAAGACTAAATCTGCGGCGCCGCCCTATTTGACCCATACCAAAACTGGTACTGCCAGTTCGGGGGTACGACGGAAATTTACGTGTTTTGCCGAAATATAAAATATTCGCTCTTTTGTTTAAATTTCGCCGCATTTCTTATCTTTACATTAATATTATACTACGATTTTAAAAAATTGTCAACTTTGGAATAAAAAAAGAATATTTATGTGATATTTTAGTCACGTTTATCCCAAACTCCCCATTCCGAAGTTTCATAAATTTCAATATTGAATTTATCTAATAATGGTTTTAATTCTGGAAAATTTTCAAGAGTTGTTTTCATATGATTAAAAGTTAAATCCTCAAGAGCCTTTTCTGTTAATATTAGATTTGTTTTATTACGGTAGTGTTTACGAGAAATTATAAATACATAATCATCTATAGTAAAGTTATCGCCTATAGAAAGTTCTACAGAAGAAATAAAATTATGCATTTTTTCTATAACTTTTGGTTGGCGGTATTTAATTTGTTTCATAAGGTCACCCGAGATAGTTCCGTTTAAGTCTATAAATGCTAATGTGTATTTATGTGGTTCATATGTAAATACATTTTTATACATCTAATGAACTCTCCATTAATAACCTTTGTAGTTTATTGACTGTTCTTCTTTTTGGCATAAAACCATTAATAACAAAACAAGCATAAGGTATATTTTTTATCCATAAGTCTATTCCAGCAAATTCCGCACAGTATTCATCTAAAGTATCGTATATATAAACTCTTTTAAACTTTGTTCCTTTTTCTATTTCCTTGTTAAACCACTTGTCTAACTCTTTACTTGTTGAATGATTCCTAACCCAATGTTGGATATGTGTTAAAGCAAATAAAGTATCTAAAATCCATTTTTTCATTTTATAATTCTCCTTTCTTATACTTATATTATAACATAGATTATAAAAATAATCAAATCTAAATAACAAAATGCGGCTATCCCGAAGGTAACCGCGTTCGTATTAAACTGTTCTCCAATATTTATTGTTCGTTGGTAATTGGTTTGTACTAGTTTTTTTAGCCTCATATTTAATTCCATTATATTCTACGATATCTCCCCTTAAGTAAGTTGTTGTAGAATTCCATTGAGGCGCATAATCCCATGCTCCAACTGTTATTTGACTAGCTTTTGTTTCTTGTAATATATTCCAAGAATATGCGTAAGTTTGATTTATCCCCATTAGGAATAACATTCCAATAACAAGCCAAATGATTGCTATTCTTTTCGCCATATTCTGACTTACGCTATAGTAAAAACTAAGTCGAATGTAATCCCAGCTGCAATTAAAGCATCATAAGCCGCTTGGTCTGCTGGGGAATCTAATGTAACTGTAACCGTAACTGTTTGATTAGCCACTGTTAAAGTTGTTGGCGCGCTAACAGAGATGTTAACTAATGCTGTTGATTCATTTGCTGTTGTTACAGATAATGTTGTAATACCACTGTCAACTGCACCTTGTGTAACTGAAACATCATAAGTCAATACAATAGATTCAACTTCAGCACCTGTAGATTGTCCTGCTGGGACTAAAGCACCTGCACCTGTTGTGTTAATTGCTACGACTATTCTGTCGGCTACTCCAACTTCTACTGTAATACTAGACTCTGTATGTACAAAGTAATTCCAGTAAGCATAAGTTGTTCCAATTGTTGCCAGTAAGGCAAACATCATTACTGTGAATGTCGCAATAAGTTTTCTTTTTAAATTTTTCATTTTAAACCACCTTTAAGTTTTTTGATTTAAAGTGGCAATCAGACTACCTGTTCTAGGCTCTTAATTTTGTGTAGTTATTTCCCAATAACTTTACCTTTACATCTTTATAATTTATTATATCACAAAATTGGAAAAAAGTCAATAATAAAAAATGCGACTTTTTATTCAAAAGTCGCACAATCTATATTATAATAGTGCTAAGAAAGCATCTCTAGCCGCTACTGCTTCTGCCAATGTAACATATTTAGTAGGGAACGTATAGTTTTTATAACTATCTGTTTCAACCCACATTGCATATCCTGTTGGTGTTTTTGCTGTACCAGATATTCTGATAGCAGAAGTAGGTATTCTTAAATCTGTGTCATCTGCATTAACTTGTGGTATTGCAATTTGATTATTTACCATAACCCATTGAGCATATACTGTGAAACTACCAATAGTTTCTGTTGTAGTTCCTAAGACTTCTGTTCCTTGTCTAATTGCATTATACCAACCTTTAAAAGTATATCCTGTTGTTGTTGTTGGGTCTGTGAATGTGACAGGCGTATCTGACTCGTATGTTGCAGGGTTAGTGTGTGCTATTCCTAATACATTTACGTAAGTAATATTAAATACCAACTCTGTAAGTTTAGCATAAATTGTTAAATTCGCCGCAGGCATTGTTGTAAATACGTAAGGAGTTGTAAACTCTGCTTCTTCGAACCAGCCATCAAATGTATAACCAGTTTCAGAAGTTGTAGGTTCTACTACAGGTGTCCCATAGTCTTGAACATACGGTGCTACTACTGAACCTACACCTGTATCGAATGTCATTGTGATTACATCTATTGTATAAGTAGCTGTAATAGTTATTCCGTCAACTGGCATTGTCGCTGGTGCTACTGAATCCCAAGCTGTAAATGTCCAACCTGTTCTAGTTGGTTCAGCTGGAGGTGTTACTCCGCTTGTATCTGCTCCGAATTCATAGTTAGCTGTTTGAAGAACTGCCCCGTCCCAATCTAAATATTGTGCTGAATAAAGAACTGCTACCCATTCAGCATAAAATACTTCATCTGCTGTAAGTGGAGTTTCAAAATCAACTGGCACTAAGAATGTATTATCATCTATATACCACCCATTAAATGTATATCCTGCGAATATCGGTGCATCAGGCTCTACTGGTGTATTGCCTTCGCCAACATTTTCTTGAGCTACTGCACTACCACCATTTGAATCATAAGTTAAAACGGCATACCAATATCCATATACGGTGATGTCTTCTGCAGGCATTGTATCAAAAATATATTCTTGAGTCAACTCTGCATCTGAAGACCATACTCTAAAGTTTAGGTTTGCTTTAGTTGGGTCTGCAGGTTCAGTAACTACTGTACCAAAATCTTGTGTAATTGGTGCTACAACTGTACCGCCATTACTATCAAAAGTAATTGTATATTGAACTACTGTCCAACCTGCATAGATTTCTGTATCTACTGCTGGCATTGTATCAAATACATAAGCTGTTGATAATCCAACTTCATTGTACCAATCATCGAATACATATCCTTCTTTAGTTGGGTTAGCTGGTTGAACCACTGCTGAACCTGTGTCTTGTGTAAGTGATGTTACTGCTGAACCACCATTGCTTTCAAAGCTTAATACATGTTGTTCTGCTGTATATATCGCTTGGATTGTTACTACTGCCGCAGGCATTGTTTCTGGAATTGATATATCCCATGCGCTAAATACATATCCAGTTCTTGTAGGAGCTACTGGTGCTGTCACTCCACTTGTGTCAGCTCCAAATTCATAATCTGCCGTTTGAAGAACGGTATCATCATGGTCTGTAAATTGTAATGCATAAGAATTAATTGTAAACTCAGCATAAACTGCTTCGTCTGATGTTGTTCCTAACGGAATCTCTGTTATAGGGTCTCCGATAAAATCTCCATTATCATACCAGTCTACAAAGGTATATCCTTCCTTAGTAGGGTCTAGTAGCGTTACTGGTAAATCTGTTGTACTTTCATATGATGCTGGGTTCCCAACATTATTAATTCCACCAAATAAACCATAGGTAATATTAAGTATTGCCATATTATTCCACCTCTTTTATTTATTAATTGGAACTCTATATTCCAACTTCTTATATATAGTATAACACGATTTCATAAAAAAATCAATTCTTTTCTGATATGCCTATGGAATAAAAAAACAACCATTTATAGGTTGTCTAATACAAATTTGATTTTTTCATATATTCTTTGATAGCCGCCTTCATCAGCAGGATAACATATATATGATTCGTTTAAATCTCTTAGCATTTGTTTTACGTCATCATCAATCTGTATTGCTTGCTTTTCTGTCTGGAATCTTCCTTTAGGATTATATTCTTTAACTCTTTTTAAAAATATATTTATATTATCAAAGTCATTATGAAATTCTTCTACCATTTCATCGAAGTGCCAACTTAACTTGCCTTGATTGTAATAAACTGAAAGCAATATCGGTGCATCAGTTATAATCAAATCTACTTTTCCCTCTATTCTCGATAATCTAAAACTCTGTTTACCGAATATATAAAGTTGATTATTCCATACTTCTTTTGTATCTTCGTATACTTTATCTTTAGCAAACTCCGTAACTAATTCTACGTCATATCCATCAATTTTTAATTTGCTAAATATATAAGCCGCTCCTGTTGATTTGCCTGTCCCAGGCCCACCGAATAAATTTAATACCATTTGTTTTCTCATACTATTCTCCTTTAATCTTCAATATAGTCGTCTGCGTAACTTGTAAAATCTTCTCCGCTTATCCATTCATCTATTATTTCCATTAGTGTTGTAGCTTGGTTCGCCGCACCGGGCTTACCATATGAGTCATTAAAGTCGTACCCTTCTTTTCTCTTCTGAATAAGATACTTAAAAAGCTCTGGATTAACTCTTAAGTATTCTATCCAAAGTGCTTTAAATTTACGTAGTTGCTTTTTAAAACTAAATAATTTTCCAATTTTATTTTTTCCATCAGCAATAGTATTATATCCTTTTATATTAACTTGATAGTGATGTTCTATTGAAAATCCATCTGGCATCTTTGCGTATAATGAACTGAATCTTTTGTCGCCTCTACTTGAACATTCAATTATTTTATTCATCTTCTTCCACCATCATATTTACCAAGTCTCTAATATATCGGTAATCTATCTGATAGAATGTTTCGTAATGTTTGTATGCTGGTCCACCTGTATTATTCCAGCAAGTAGTTTGTAGTATTCTTGACGTTTTTATTAAGCCAATTATTTCCTCTTTGCTTAAACCTTCTATATAAAAGTCACGCACTTCAACTTCTTTCTTTGGTGGTGCTTTTACATGAGTTGGTTTTTCTCGTGTATATCCAGCTTGTACTTTTCTTTTTTTAAATAATCCCATAATTTAACTCCTTATACTTTTTTGCCATTCATAATCAAATGGTATATTATATTTTCTGCAACCTCTTCTTATTGATTCTTCCCATTCATGTATGTTATCGAATTGTAATCGCATACCCCAATCTGGTCTAGTCCTGCCACTTAAAATAATTAAGTAGTGTAATACACAATGAGTATCTGTATCTACAATTATTGATTCTGAGTTAGCATATCCTGATTGCATAATTCTTGAACCGCTTATATCTATTTCACAGATGTGATGACGATTATATAACCAACGCTTTGGTCCAGTCTTGCGATTTTTAAAGTAATCTGAAATGCTTAAATCATTAAAATTTCCATAAGGTAAAGTTAATTTTAATTTAGTTATTAAATCGTTATATTTTATGTGTGCTTCAGTACTATTCATTTTACTCTCCTAATATTAAATATATATCTATCTTTTTATACTTAATTATAACATAATTTAAACCAAAAGTCAATTTTTAATTTATGTATTTACTTTTATTCCATAAAAAAAGAGCACTCGGAAGTGCTAGTTTAGTTTTTAAAGACTGAGATTATATCTTTAATACTCCTACTTTAGTTAATCGTACCACGCGATGCTTATCTGCACGTGTTAATTAACTTATCCACAGACTCGGGTCTGTTTAGAAGCATGCCTGCTTTGTTTTACCATCTCTGGAAGGATGATGCTTAGCACCCTGTCATTTAAGATTAATCGACAATTCCATTACCGTGTGAGCTTGCGACTCACTAAGTCTCGCTAGAGACGCCGTGCATTTCCTTATCAAACAGTATTACCTTGCGAGTTTTACTGCTCCACATTAAGTATTACTCTGTGGAATTAAGGCATTTTCATCTTAAATCTTTGAAGATTTCGCTTATACAAATGTATTGTTTCTTAGACAACTGCTTTACCCATTAAGCTACCCAGCCATATAATTTTTATTGGAGGCTAGGGAGGGACTCGAACCCCCATATGTATTGTTTGTTTTGACAGAAGATATACTTCAACCTGAACTTCGTTTCCTTTTGGGACACAAAATATTCAATATCTCCGTTGTGATTTCCTCGCGGTACTTTCACTTTAAATAAAGCTCCATTTTTACTTTACTTAATGGGTAACTGCATTTAGTTGCTAACCTCATACTTATTACCCTTGTAGTTTTCTTTCAATTCTATTATTTTTGGATATGCCGATTATCCCACCACGAGATAACCACAGAATCTAAGCACTTGCCGTTGACTCCTTTTAACATAATAACAGTATCTATTCTCCAACAATTCGTTACTATCTTGAAGAGTGAGCTACATTTTTAATACTCTCACTTGACTACTTTTGTTTAGACGGGCTATATTACATAGCGATATTTGTCAAATACCTTCCAGATGGTTACCCACCTTTTCCCTTTAGAGACACTAAACTGCCTCGTGTTATTCACTCATTTCATATAAAATTAACGGATTGGATTTATTATCTTACCAATAAGTTTATTCATTAACTGTGTTGGTTCATTACATATCCCGAAGGATAGTGAGATTGATTACTCACAAGTACGTAGGCTTTAATCTATTTTACCTGTCTTAAACAAGTCAACTTTCACTTTAAGAAAGTATCTGTATTTTTTTCCGTTTTTATGCTTTTACTCGAATTGGCTTGACTCATTATACACGGTTTTACCCGTTTCAACGGTTTTCATATCTACGCTTGGGTCTCATCCACGCCCTGGGAGGGTCGCGGGCCCCAGATACTGAGTCGCTTCTCGATGCACTAATTAAATTATATATGTTTCGCCGTATAAATTTGCCTCAACAGGCTCGAAAGGTATTTCAACCTCATTTATACGCCACTTACTCCAAGCAAGAGTTAGGGTTTTAGTGTACTAACTTACGTTAGGGTCTTCTGATTAGGAAGTCCAATACATATACAACTTATTCATTATGCGACTATTACATATATTGACTAGCAAGGTCTCTATATTGCACAAGGCGTGTAATAGGTAGGATTGATTACCTACAAATTTAGCATTTGCTTAATTATTTAAAAATTCTACTGGTTTCTACGTTCAACTACCACCCGTGTTATAGAGGCATTTCTCCCCGTCAACAGCAGTAAAATCATTTTCCCATAGTATAGTTTGAGACGCTACTCTCACTTTACTAAATGACCACCGATGGTATTAATTTACAACAACTAATGATAACAGCGATATCCCCTTGTCTTTTGGACTACGAACGAACCTTTGGAGTTCGTGTTGATACCCACCTTTAAGCCGCGAACAGCTTTGAGGCCACCATTAATTTCATATGAAATGAGTGATAATTTCTCATTTGTTTTTCAAAGACCGATAACTAAATAATATTATATATCTCACTTAGTTATAATATAATTATATCATAAACCATAAAGAAAATCAAATCTACACTGCTAATTTATTTAGGAAATCTGAAACTAATTTGTAGGTTAATCCGTTTTTCCAAGAGGTATGAATGAAGTTCTCTGCGGGGATATAATCTTTAATATCGAAATCATCATCATCAATAACAATTATTTCAGATACATCAATACCATAAAAAGCACAATAGTTTAAAATTTCTTGTCCTCTATCTCCATCACTATACTCTGTTCTTGTAAATTCATCATATCTCGCAATAAAGTTTTTAGCAAGAACTTGTCTGATTTCATCATAATTCATTACTCTCCAAGACGAAGAAATAACTATTTTAACTTCAAAATTATTTTTAAGTTCTGCAACAAAATATGCAAATCTTCCAACTGCATCATTATCTAAGTGGCTATAAGGATAATTGCTATCTTTATTTAAGCCTGGTTTTCTTGCTATAAAAAATTTTTCGCTATTCAATACTCCGTCTACATCTAAAAATATTACTTTTCGTTTCATATTTATCTCCGTTTCTTAGCTTCCTTTTCCTGTCTTTCTTTTTCTTTTAATTCTCTTCTTAACTTGTCTAATCTTCTATCTTTGCTTTTATCAACAAATATAGAGTTTCCCTTGCTATTTGTCCATTTTCTTGGAATAATAATCACCTCTATAAGTTTATCTTATATATATATTATACCATAGATTAGAAAAAAAATAAAATCTACATTACTAGATTTTATTCATTATTTAATTTTATTTTGAAATTCTATCTGCGATACTTGATGCAGCCCAAGAGTTTGGTTTGATTTCCGCTTCAAATCCTTCGGCTTCAATCATTGCAACTACCCAGTTAATCATTTCTTTTGTTTTACTATGTTTACCACGCCCAACATCTGCATGGATTTTAATACTTACGTCTAATTTATTATCTTCAACAAACTTAATAACTTTCTTAGCTAATTCGATTGAACGAACTGTTTCTTCAGCAATTTTTTCTGCAATTCTAGCTTTTCTATATGCATCTGTCCAGTCTACTGTATGGAACCAGAAACCGCCGTGTCCAATTTCATGGACAGCAATAACACTAATAACCTTTGTTTGTGAGAATGTTTGACTATCTGTTCCTATAAACAATATACAAGGATTATTAGACATTTTTAGTCTTTCGCCAAGGATGAAAAACATATCTTCTTCAATTAATTGACCATATGTCCGTGAGTGGTATGGTTTTGTTTGTTTTGATAATGGTATTTTTTTAAATTTGCTCATTTTATTGCACCTCTTCCATTTATTTTACATGGAAGTAAACTTCCATGTCTAGTTCTTGGTTCTCTCTTGATTTAAAACTAGGTTTATATTCCGATTTTCCATTTTTATACCTCGCTTATAGATTTTTTGGTGATGAGGGAGGGCATCGTACCCTCAATTAGACTCTGGCGCAATTATGTCGCACACTCTCCTCAGCATGGTTACGAAGAGAGGGATTTAACCTCCAATTAGCTCTGGCGCAATTATGTCGCACTCGCTCTTCGTAATATGGTTATGAAGGAAGGAATTGAACCTTCGAGAAGACCCTGACGCAATTATGTCGTACGCTCTCTTCATATTATTTGGTGGAACGAAGGGGAATTGAACCCGCTCCGACGTTAAGCCAATCAGTTTACATTGTTGACTCGTGACCTCTTGTAGCCCATACACCGTCCCATTGGTGAAACTAAGGGGAATTGAACCCCTACTCCTGAGTTCGGAACTCAGTGTGCTAACCATTACACTATATTTTCATTGGTGCCGCTGTTAAAACTTTTTTTTGAAAGGGATAGTTTCTGCGGCGGTTCTAACCTCAACCCTATAAAATTGCTATTCCTAATAATGTAAAACCAATTATTAGTAAAATTACTATTACGGTTTTCATTATAAATGGTAAATCTCCATGGAATGTATGATACATTATATAAAACAATATCGCCGCTCCAATTGTTATTGCTAAAATTGTTAATGCTGATGCCAATAAAGGCGCCATTACTAAAAATATTGCTAACATATATTCTCCTTTGTATTTTATTTCAGAAGTAAAAAAATTAGTAAGCCGAATTCTGTTTTATCCTAACATCTACCTATTTGCGTCTACCATAGTTTGACTTGCTACCTCGCCAGATACAGCCGTTTCATATCCATTTATTTGCTTACGTCGTAACAATCACATGTATAATATTCTACCCGTTATACTCGGTGTAAAATAATATAATAATAAGCCAAATAAATTTACTCGTCTCTGTTCCATACCTGCCATACTTTATTAGAGATACGGCGTTAAGCGATATAGTAGTTCGGACTTTCCTCACCTTAGTGCGTTAGGTCAATTTCTTTATCTGTATTTCTGTAAATCTTCTAATTCTTTAAATGCGTCTTTATAATCATCAAGCCATTGCTCGTAATTCATAACTTTTGTTGCTACGATTTCTAAATAATGTTCATAGATTTCGTATGAACCAAACTCTCCTATTGTGATATAAATTCTGTTACCACTTTTATTATAACCAGTAACTTCTTCTTCTAATAGGTCTTCGTCGCCACAATAATCAAATACTTTATCTTTATCGCCTGAGCAACAAGTGTATTTTTCATTGTAATCTAACTCAATTTCATCTAATTGGTTGATAATATCGCCTGGCAATTCTGCGTCTAATACGAAATAATCTCCCTCTTTTGCTTCATCTAAAACATCTCTTAGTATCATTATACTATTTCAATCCCTAGTTTTCTATTTCTTCTGTTACGTCTATAGAAAGCTTTGTATTCTTGACGATTTGCGAATTCTCGCACTTCCCCAAATACTTTTTTGATAAATGGTTCGCGGCTATAAGTCAAACCTTTTGGTTTTATATATCCGCCTCTAATCTTCTTTGCTTTTGGTTGTTTAAAAAATATCTTTGCCATAATGCTCTCCTTTATAATATTACTGTTGTTGCGTATTCTGTATTATTCATTTGTTGAGTAAATATTCCTATTTTTGCAGGGATATTAAATATGTCTTGTCGTTCATAATTATCAAATAATATAGTATCAAAAGCCATTCCTCTAATACCATTTAGTTCATTTTTATTTATGAATAAAACTGTGCCTTTTATTTGTAATTTAGAACTAAAACCTAAAGCAGGCGCAACGAAATGTAATACTCTATTAACTAAGAAGTCTTTACTTTCACCATCTTTTATAAAAAGTATATTTTCACCATCAAGCAAACCTTTTGCGGCTATCTTGCATAATTCTGTAGTTTTTCCAGAGCCTGTATTACCTAAAATTAATTTTCTTATCATTATCATATTCCTTCTTTCCTTTTTTGGTGGAGCTGAGGGGATTTGAACCCCTGTCCACGATATTCGTGATACCATATTCTACATAGTTAGTATGTTTTTAGAGGGTTTTAGAACTTTTCGCTTTTTACTACATACAAACTTTATTACGAATCGTTCAATACAATTTATCTCTTACCACTTTGTATTAGTCAGTAGTCGTATCCTATATTCTGGCGAAATTATAACTTATAGGTAATAGTTATAAATTCGTTCTGTCTCTTCTTAGACTGAAAGTGCTACTCTTGGAGAGAATAAACCCTTTACCCAAGAAATAACTGTGTTAAATAAGTTTCCGATTGTTTTATCGTGTGTTTTAGTTCCATCGAACCTATGCTAATCGTATCCGTTTTTACCCTGTCGAATCCATAAACAGCCCCGTTTGGTTGGAGAAGAGGGAATTGAACCCTCGACCTCACGCTTATCAGGCGTGCGCTCTATCCTTCTGAGCTACACTCCAATGGGTAGTGAACTAATATATAATCCACCACATATCTACTACTTTTCGATAATAATTACCGTCATCTAAATCTCTTTTACATTGTCTAATACGTCTATTACTAAACTTTTTTAAACTTTTTTTAGTCCTTTTAGGATAATTACTACCGCATTCAACATAATAATCGCCATCTTTTCTATAAGAAACTTGGCTTTTCCAATAATTATTATATTCCTTTTTTAATCTTTTTTGTGTTTCTTTGTGTCCATTAATCATTTCTTTCACCTCTAATTAAAACCTTAGAAGATACTTAATTTCCTCATTTACTACACCTCTTTTTAGATTATACTAATTCAATGTTTTCTGCTTGTGGGCCACGTTGACCTTCAGCTACGTCGAATGTTACTGCTTGTTCTGCTTCTAAAGTTCTGTATCCATCAATTTGAATTTGACTAAAATGTGCGAACACATCATTTCCATCTTCATCAGTAATAAATCCATAACCCTTTTCAGCATTAAACCATTTTACTATACCGTTCATATTACACCTCTCTTATAATTCATAAAACTAGAGGATTTATATGACACTCTATATTTTCAAATTACATATTTTATTGGCGGTCCTAGCGGGTTTCGATCCCGCCCCTATAGCTTGACAAGCTACCATGCACACCATTAACACTTTAGGACCAAATGCGGTTTTAGGCTTTTATTAAAGCCAAGTCGCCGCGACTTTTTATTCAAGGCTTAGGTCGCCGCACGCGGCGTAACTGAAGTCTTCTTTTTAAGATGGCCTAGCTAATTAACATCGAATTGTTTTAGAAGTAAGCTTAGGCTCTAATTTATTTATTTTTATTTTTGACCGAACTATTTTATATATCAGGCAACCCTTTCGGGACCTAATACAGGAATCGAACCTGTAATATCCATTTGAAGTAAGTTTCGGTTCTATTTATTTTTTAATTATGACCAAGCTGTCTTTTAGAGTCCGCGGTCTTACCATTAGACGACTAGGAGGATTCGAACCTCATCAGCGGATTAGATTAAATTTGAAGTAAGCATTGGTTCTATTTTATTATTTTTACTATAAGGCCGAGCTAGAATTGTATGGTACAGGCTTTAAAGGCCTGTGAAATTTGAAGTAAGCATCGGCTCTATATAATTTTAATTTAATAACTTAACAATCTTTTCGATATCAGATGGTCTGATAACTTTTTGACCTTTTATATTTTCAAAATAATCTCTACTAAATACATAATCTGCTTTAGATGGGTCTGTTACAACTTCTCCTCTTAATCTTGCGATTCTAGCAACATTAAATGTATCTAAGAAATTAGATTTTAAATATGGTTCAAATGATTTTAATGTTTCGGGATTAACGACACGATTTTTACTGTCTACCATTTGATTTAAAACAATGATTTCTCTTGTCTCAAAATCAATAGCGAATCCAGCATAACTTCTACTATCTCCATGAACTTTAATTTTCATTTGAATATTCTTAGCATCCCAAGCTTGTGTGTGTAGGTCTTTTTTATTTTGATAACCACAATAAATTTCCCCAACGTCAAGATTATCACTATAACCATTTAGTGTATAAATAGCGTGTGTATAACCTAATGCTTTAAGTTCACTAATTTTAAAGTCTCCATATTCTGCACCGTTTTTACTTCTGTCATCGCCAGAATATAGTGCGCTACGTCCAAATGGTTTTGCGTAATAATTTCCCCAATAGAATGTAGCTTGATGACCATCTCTATGTATGAAAATTACACTTGTATCAATATCTCTTGGTCCGTTCCAATAACAGAATGTTCTGATGTAATCTTCAGTAATCATTAATCTACTACCTACTGGTAATACATCAATTCCTGTTCCAGATGCACTTGTATTCATTGGTAAACCAATATTTTCAAATTCATCATCAACATATACTTTTCCAAGACTTGGTAAATTCTTGTAATATTCATCAATTTTTTCATTCATTACTTTCTTTAAGTATTTTTTCATACCTAAAGATAGAACAGATTTTCTGTATCTTGCTTCTACGTCTGTTTCAATGTGTTGTCTAATCAATCTATTTTTGTAGAATTTGAAGGTTCTACTCCCATTGTTTTCTCCTTGAGCAATTAAGCCATTGAAGAATTGAATACCAACAATTGGATTCTTGATTTTAACGAACTTCATGATTTCTTGTGCTTCTTGCATATCAGCTCTTGAAAGTAACCATATTAAGTTTCTTTCAAGCAAAGAACCATTTCTTGCAAAAATTCTTGCAGCATCAACAACTCTACCCTTATTCATATACTCTGTTGCCATTTTATATGGACTACGGTCGTTTGTTTCATTGCTTTTATATCCTAATTTTCTAGAAATAGTATTAAAGTATTTTGCTTGTTTATTTGTCAATGGAACACTATAGCAAGATTCTAAAGCATAGCCAAGTTTTTGCTTTTGTTCAGGAGTATAAGAAAAGTGTTTTTCTTCTCTACCAATCATTTCAACGCTTAATTTTACAACATCTTTTTGGTCTAATGAATGACCAAATAAACGGCATGGATAAGCGTTGAACATTGCAATAGCATTGTCCTTGCTTTTTATTCTTGTGTCATTCGCGACATGGTTATTGAATAACCAAACAAATTCTTCATTTTCAGTTTCATTCCATTTTCTTGTATAACTTGCTAAGTTACTATAAACTTCTTCTAATATTGGACTTGCTTCATTATCAGTAAGGATTCTAAAGTTTCTAAAAACAACTTCATCGCCTTCTCTATAATTTGGTAGGGCTTTTCTAAAGATTTCTATTCTATCAAAAGAACTTTCATCGTCAGAACTTACGCCTGTAACAAACTCAATGTTAAAATATGAAATTACTTGTTCAACAAGTAATTCACTACAAGTGAAATATCTCATATCTTGTGGATTACTATAAAAACTCTTTGGAATATTAACTCCAAACAATTCACTAGTCAATTCCACGTGTCTACGTGTTACCATGCTTGGTCTATCAACTAGGATACCAAACTTGTTTAGTAATTGTGCTGCGTAATATCTACGGTAATTGCTATCTTCATAACTTGTATTACCTAAAAAATAATTACGTCTTATTAAAATCTTTTCTTTCATTTAAAACATCTCCTTTTTTTTAGAGGCCTAACTAATCTACGCTGAATGTATTTGAAGTAAGTATAGGCTCTAATGTTTTATTTTCTTTGGTTGTGGAGGCGGGATTCGAACCAAACGCGACCTCCAGGGTATGAACCTGACGAGCTGACCACTGCTCTACTCCACTGTATTATTGGCCTTTTGACCAATGAAAACCTAGATATGTTTTTCTTAAACCTGATATTGCTCTTCCTATGCTAACTCTAGCAGAATTAACTTTACATTTAGCAATCTCATTATCTACTAAATATTTTGCGGCATCAATTACTGAATCAAAATAAAGAAATTTTCCTTTATTGTCCATCATTGTAACTTTTTCTTTCTTGAATTGACCACCTAAACCAATTTCAGTATATTTTTTAATTTCTACATTATTGTTGTCCAGTATTATTCTTATTGAGTCATAAGAACAATTAAAATAATCTGCGGTTTTATTAACAAATTTTAACTCTTTATATTTTGCTATAACTTCTTCTTCAGATAAGTTGAGATATCTTCTTCCGTCTCCACCTAGTGTTGCGTTATAACCTTGGGAATTGTCGAAGCCAATATAAGAATTATATTTTTTTATGAAATCTATTTCTTTTTCTTCTAGTAGTCCTTCTTCATATTCTCCGATTTTTGATATTGAAAAATTTTCTAAACCATACTTTTTCATTGCTTTGTAAATTGGTCTTTCAGAATTACGTTCTCTAAAACAATCTTTTTTATGGTCTTCAAATCTTTTTTCGACAGCAAGATAAGTCTTACCGATATAAACCTTATCGTTTATATTATTTTTAATTATATAAATAAAACCTAACATAATAAACACCTCTTTTTTATCTTTATAATTTATTATATCACAATCTTATAAAGAAGTCAAATCTGTGCAACCATTTTGGTATATTTATTCTATGCTTGAGTCGCCGCACGCGGCGTAACTAAAGTTATTCTTTTTAATGGTGCTCCCACGAGGATTTGAACCCCGAAATATTGCTTACAAGGCAATTATGATACCGATTTCATCATAGGAGCATTTGGTATCGACTAAAGGAATTGAACCCTCGACATCGTCATTACAAGTGACGCGCTCTAGCCATCTGAGCTAAGTCGGCATATATGTAAATGACTTTAATACAGCCCACTTAACGTCTAAGGCACATTTATATTCTTCTTGCTTCCGCTCAAAACTAGTATTTATCTAGTAGTCATTTAGTTTCTTTTTGGTATCGACGACGGGACTTGAACCCGTGCATGTTGCCTTGAAAGGGCAATGTGTTGACCGCTTCACCACGCCGACATTTAAGAAGGTTTAACGAAAACCTACAACGTCGAGTGAGCCGATAACGGGGGCAGAGGTTATTATTATCTCACAATTATCCCTTGCGGGCGCCCTATAGTTTATACTCATACTCAGGAGTTAAAATCTATATTAGTTCTATAATTTCTAATTCTAAAATTGTTGAATATCTAAATTTTTTCTTTAACATTTTTAATAATTTTTGTTTTGTTTGTGCGAATTCAACCTCTACGACATCTTTTGTCACGACTTCAGTACCTATATCATTTGTCATATATTTAAACTTTATATGAACTTCAAATACTTTTAATGATTTCTTCATTGAGGTCTCCTTTTTAAATATATTTCTTACCTTTATAATATATTATATCATAAACTACAATATATTTCAAATCTATAATTCTACTATTCTACGAACTTTTCAGTTATTTCAACAACTCACCATTCGTCAACTATTTCACCTTTTGACTTCTTGGTTTTATGTTTTCTACTAAATTCAATAGTTCCTTGACTTTCATCTTTTGCTAAGTCGATTAAGTCTGCAACTTCAGCCTCGCTATTAACACGATACTGTTTTGATTGTTTTAATAAATCTGCCATAATACACTCTCCTTGCCTATTTAAAGGCTCTTATTTCTTATATACTATAATTATAACACAAATTATAATAAAAATCAAATTTTAGTTGCTTGCTCTTTTCTTATATTTTGCCATTAGTGTTTTTTCTGCATCAATAGTTCCATCTTCACGCAACACTAAATCATCGTTGCTATCATAAGTCATATTAGGAACTTGAATTTCTGCATACCACTCTTGTAAAAAGTGAATATTTTCAGTAGGAATTTTACCTATCATTAAAACAATTTTCTTAATGTTGATTGGCTTCCATCCTACAATTTCGCCGCATATGTTATAATGTTGGTCACTTTTTAATACGATGTTATGTGTATGTCCATGCACGTTTAGTATGCCTGGGCTTACCATTATAGGAATATGAGAGAATACTATTCTTCTATTGTAGTATAATGGGTGGTCATAAACTTCATCAAAATACTCTGCGTAGAATGTTTTTGAATAGTTATCGTGGTTACCTAAAATAAGGATTTTATAACCTTTAAGTTGTGGTAAAATTTCTTTTACTGCATCTCTAAATCCAAGGTCTCCAAGCCAAAGAACTACATCAGTATTTTTAACTACTGAATTATATTCCTTTATCATTGTTTCGTGCATTTGTTCAAGACTTTCAAACTCTGGTCTAGCCAAAATTCTTAATCTATCATGCCCGAAATGAGGGTCTGTATATACTTTTGTTATTTCTTTTAATCTTGTAATCATGTTGTTTTCCTTTCTGGTCTAGAATAACTCCCACCAGTAATCAAATAATTTTCTATGATTACAGCCTTCGCTTAATTCTCCTTTATAGTTTCTAATTTTTTTATTACTCGCTTTTTTTAAAAACCGTTTTATTCTCATGCGATATTTATCGTCTCTAGTATAACGACCTAAATCTTCATTATACCATGCACAGAATGGATTATATTCTTGTCCTTTACTATTGCATTGTTTTTTCATTCTTCTTTGGTTCTCAATATTTTTATGTATCATATTAACCTCCGATTTTTTAATGGTGGGCACGGTAGGGATTGAACCTACGACTTTCTGCTTGTAAAACAGAATTTCTCCCGCTGAATTACGCGCCCATTGCTTGAATCGCCGCACGCGGTGTATCAAGAATTATAATCTTTCTGTTACTACTCCAAATATGTTCTTAATAGTAATCCAACCATTCACGTGCTTATGATTATTACTAATTTGGAATTGATTTCCTTTTCTTGCACTTATTAAATGCAAATAATAATTACCTCTAACTTTACATAAAACAATGTCCCTTTTCTTTAATTTTATTTCTTCTGTAATAGGTGCCACTAGCACTTTTTGTCCAGAAGATAAAATAGGTGTCATTGAATTACCAAAGCCTTGAATAGTAATCGTCGCGCCACTCTGCAGTGCAGTCGCGGCCAATCTATTTTCCTTATATGTCATTTTCTTTTGGCAGAGAGTAACGGATTTGAACCGTAACGCTTTCACGTCGTGCCGCTTAGCAGGCGGACCCAATCACCATCATGGATTACTCTCTATATGTTAATGCCTAAGCTTCACGCTCGAGTTCCCGCAAAAGACTCTATTAAAGGGAGGAGCTCTCCATAAGTAAGATATAGTTTGCGGTCGTATCTTACTCTTTAACTTCAGCATATTTAATTATTTTACTGTTTTTAAGTATGAATCGCCGCACTCGTCTTCCATAAATTCATCGAACTCAGCTAACGCTATAAACGCTTCATTATATTCTTCAAGAACTACTTCACTAATATCGTAAAGTCTTTTTAATTCTGATGGTTTATGTCCGCCATCATATGTCCCATGTTTTGTATTTGTTTTTGTTGCACACATTGGGCAACTACAATGAAGTTTCCCCTTGCGAAAATGACCATTAACGAAATTAAAACCAACGTGCTTGTTTATTTTTATTAGTCTATTTTTTTTTACTTCTGTTTGGTATCGATGATATGCTCTGTTATGTTCCATATTACACCTCCGAAAACTTTTTTGGTGGATTCATAGGGATTTGAACCCTAATCTTATCGGGTAAGAACCGACCATTCTTCCATTGAACTATGAATCCGTTGGTCGCTCAGGCGGGAATTGAACCCACTACCTCTCGCTTATGAGGCGAGCGTCCTAACCATTAGGACCTCTGAGCGTTGGTGCGACTTTAATTTTTTATCGACATTCTCATGTCTTGCTGTAAGTATCTCTTTATGAACAAGATACTCCTCAACACGTCGAGGAAGGGTCGCATGTATGTGTCTCGACAACACTTTATATATGATTGAGGACACCGCGTGCGGCGATTCAAGCATAGTTTTTTTTGGCGGAAGATAGAGGTATCGATCCCCATCCCTTTCGGAACCACTTGGTTTCAAATCAAGGTTACACGCCAGTGCAATTTATCTTCCATTGGTAGGGACTTTATCGTTGAATCCCCGTTAACGCCACACCTAATATCTTATCTAGAAAGATACCATACTGGTTTCGAATGTGGTAGTATGATTTTTTGTTATAGATTAGCACCCTCGGGAGTATTGTCTCCCCTCTATAAATAACTCTATATTATTATTTACATACTCTTAGTGCAAGCATTTTCAAAACGCTTGGATACACTTGTATCAATAAGGGTCATGTGGTAGGCCCGAGGGGAGTTGAACCCCTGGTCACCGAGTTATGAGCTCGGGGCTTTAACCGACTAAGCTACGCGCCAATGTTCGAAGGCTCTCGATGAACAACATGTTCTACAATTTAACGTTGGTGTCTAACCTCACAATCGTACCTTCTTTTATTTCTTTATTTAATTATTTGGTGGAAGCGGCGGGACTCAAACCCGCGACATCTTGATTAAAAGTCAAGTGCTACTATCTACTGAGCTACGCGACCATTTGGAGAATGAGGTCGGATTTGAACCAACGAAGCTTTCGCAGTAGGGTTGCAACCTACCCCCTTAAACCACTTGGGTACTCACTCATTTGCGTCTTAAAGCAATTTAAGAACGCTATAAAATACTGTTAAAAAATTGTGAATGTGTTTAATTAAAAATAATTTAATTTTCATATTTATTCTCCCTCAAAAAATTCTTCGAATTTCTTTACTACTTTTTCTTTCGTAAAATCAAGATGAACTTCAAATTCTCTCTTTAATATGTCCCATAGATTGTTCATTCTAATTCTCACTATCGGACTTGTGTCTTCTTCAGATGTGTTGCTAAGAATGTCCTCTCTAATTATAGAAATATCTGTATTTCTATATTTCTCAAAGAATTCAAGACAGCAAGGTTTTGAAAACTCACAGGTTCCATCAATACAATCATGCACTCTTTTGCAATATTCATTAAGTGTTTCTTTCATTATTTACCTCTTTCTTTTTTGGTGGGAGTAGGGGGATTTGAACCCCCAAAATTTAGTTTCTAAGACTAACACGTCTTTCCAGTTGCGTCACACTCCCATGGCACACCTAGCAGGACTTGAACCCGCAATAAATCGTTCGTGGCGACTCGTGATATCCATTTCACTATAAGTGCATTTGGTATGCGAAGCAGGATTTGAACCTACAGATAACTGGCATTCAATTAACTTTATACGTATTGTCGTTAATCTTATTAACCAGTCGCCCTATTCAATAGGGTTACGTTTACCGTTTCGTCATTCGCATATTTGGCACGAGTAGTAGGATTTGAACCCACATTTTGCAGTTTTGGAGACTGTCGTAATACCATTATACCATACTCGCATTTGGTACGTCTCGGGGGATTCGAACCCCCACCTGTAATGAGCTTAAATCATTTGCCTCTTCCATTGGGCTACAGACGCATGTTCCTATTTTGATTTCTACTCTCAAAATGTATTAAAAGAGCCTTTTATAGTGTTATAGTCACTTTACTTCTTTATATTATAATTATACCATAGATTACAAAAATATGCAAATCTGACATTCCAGAATTTGGTAAGGATAGCGGGAGTTGAACCCGCACTTTATGCGTTTTAAGCGCATTGACTCTTCCAATTGGCCTATATCCCCATTATTCCAATTTTAATCGGATTTGGTGTATAATTCTGTGATGCGTGATAGTAATTACTTCTCTTTCTTCATCAATCTTATCTAATATGTATTTTGTTTCTTTTGTATAACGTTCTCTGAATCCATCGCTCATCTTATGCAAATCACTTACATTATCAAGTCTATCGCATAATTTAACTACAAGCGCATAAGAACTCATATTAACCATTTTGTCTGCTAAATACTCTTTCTTTCCTTGTTCTTTAACATCTAAAGGATTACTTGTTAATTCCATTACAGTATCAGCAATCATTTCTCCAAAAGCATTTTTGACTTGCTCATATGTTGCGTTAGTATCTTCGATTACGTCGTGTAATAAAGCAATTATAACAATATCTTCTATTCTATAACTATCTTTATACATTAGGACATACGAAGCCACGCGTCTTGGATGCTCAAAGTAATAGCCACCAGTCGCTCTTTCTTGTATTCCGTGTTTTGTTTTCATGAATTTAAACGCTTCATCTAATCTTGACATATAATCACTTCCTTTGTTTTTTTATGGCACAACTAGAGGGATTTGAACCCCATCGGACACCTTAGAAGGATGTTGTATTATCCGTTATACTATAGTTGCATTTGGTGCCAACGGAAGGATTCGAACCTTCCACTTCTATTACCCTTAGAGGACAATAGTTTTCCCAGACCTAATTTAATGGCATTTGGTACCAGAGAAGAGAATCGAACTCTTACTGTGTCACCGCTAATCGGGCGGCCGCTCTACCTAATTGAGCTACACTGGCATTTACGCCTTGCGGCGATTGGCCCTACTCAGAGCCTATTTGATTTTGATACCATACTTTTAATTCTTTCTTTATATACGGAATTTTATATGTTTTACACCATCTCTTTATACTGGTATGAGACACTCCATAATTCCTACCAACGCTACTAAAACCTTTTTCAACAACCATTTTAGCGAGGTCTATTGGTGTAGGTCGTTCTACTCTTCTAGTAGTTTCACTATAACAAATCCTACATAAATTATTTTCATTTCTTTTACTTATTGGTTTTCCGCATTTAGAGCAATAATTTTCTTCTTTAGTCGTTACCCTAAGAGGATATTCTTGACCTTCATCAATATGATATTTTCCAGTATTAATTTCTGATATAGTAGTTTTAGAAACACCAGTTAATTCATTTATTGTATCATATAACAATGTTGTATTTTTTAACAGTTCTTTCACTTTAATAATAACTTCTTTGTCAAACTTATAATTATTACCACTTTGACCACCAAGTGTTTGATTATAACCATTATTATAGCTATCATAATATTTAATCCAGTAAATCTCTCTTTTATCTAATTCTTCAATTTTACATTCATCAATTATTGAAAAATCAAAATTTTCTATATTATATTTTCTAATCGCTTTAGATAAACTTGTATTATATTCACTGTTTGTTTCTTTGCCTCTAATAGCTCGATATAAATGCTTACTGTGCCTTCCTTCTATATTAATTGACTGACCAATATAAATATTTCCATTGATTTTATTTTCGTATTTATAAATACCTATTGACATAACAACACCTCTCAAAAAAAGTTCTACTTTTTTATCTTTATAATTTATTATATCACAAAATCCGAAAAAAGTCAACTTTCATAGTTCATTTTTATTGGAATATTTTTAGTCCAAATCGCCGCACGCGGCGTAACTAAAGCTATGTTTCTTTAATGGTGGTCTCAGAGGGACTTGAACCCTCGACACCGCGGGCTTCAACCGCGTGCTCTACCTAAAACTGAGCTACAAGACCATAGAGTTGTCTTGCATTTTAGAATGAAATGCAAAACTCCGTCTCTATAAAAATTTTATATATAAAATACTTTTCAATATCTTACTATCTTCTGGTGGGGACGGACGGGGTTGAACCGCCACAGTCTTACTTTTATGCGGGAGATTTACAGTCTCTTAGGCTCACCAATGCCCAGCATCCCCATATATTGGTGTCAAGAGGGAGAATTGAACTCCCACTCTATCGTTGGCAACGATAAGTTCTACCTTTAAACTATCAAGACATTAATGACTAGGCTAAAGCCCAATCACTAAAAATATAATTCTCTCTTAAATCTTTGTATAATTTATCTCTATCTCTTTTAAGTATATCTACTTTATCTTGCATAAAAGTATTATACCATGAACCTATTACACAACCAACTGCAATTGCTGTTGAATATTCAAAATCAAATAATATTTCTTCACCGAAATCTAATAGTAATTCCATTACTTCATCAGAAATTTCTTCATCTGTATAACAAGTAATTTCATTATACATCAGTGCTTGTGGTAATTCATAGGGATTGTCTTCCATGTAATCTGCTAGTTCTTTAATTTTCTTTAAGTTCATTATTTTTCTCCTTATAACATAAATTATAAATTTCAACTCTTTCATTGATTAGACACTCTATATCACACATGAAATCATCACTAATATCGTCTTCTCTAAAATTATACCCTTCTTCAGCAAGTTCTCTAGCATGAGAATTAACTATTTCAATTAATTCGTCTTCCCAATTTTTAACCTTTTCTTGAATACCTTTTTTAATTTCACTTAACTTCATTTTTTTTGTTTCCCCTTTCTAAAGGAAATTTTCTTGTCAAAGCCATGTGCTTCAACTTTTTCAATATCTGTTTGTTTTGATGTTGGAGTTTTATCTCCTACCATAACATTACTAACAAATCTGTCTAATATTTGATACATTTGTGGTGAACTAAATACCTTACTTAAACTAATTTCTTTTAGATTAGGATTTATTGTAATAACTCTTTTTGTTGTGTCTGCAAGTCTCCAAGGAAACTTTTTAAATTCAATTAAAATGATTGGTGCATCTAATTCTAAACACATTTCTGTCATATCGAATTGGTCTTGTTCAAAGAAATTCTTAATATCTCTAGCATCATTCCAACAATGTTTTTTTAGGAAATCTCCATGTTCACTCATAAGAGTTTCATAGTCATAGAAGAATTTATCTTCTTTGTTATTTTCTTTTATCCACTTACCTTTATACCAAATTTCATCACATAGACTTTCGTATTCGATATATGGATAAACTATACCAGCGATAATTAGATAACCAATATGAAAAGCTCTACTATTAATCCAAACTCTATTTTCTGTAAAAGTTTCTAATTTATATTTGCTATATTCAATTTCTTGTGGTCTCCGAACCCATACTTTAGTTTTATATGTTTTATCATATGTCGCCCAACCATCGTAATAGTCTCTTTTGTTTGATATAATTCGCATTTTATCTCCTCTTCCTTTTAATTAAATGAATAATTATTCAGACCTACAGGTTTCCATTAGATAGGTCGCGACCCCTTTCTAAAGTTTTCTTGCTTCGGTATTGAGAGCTACTCTTTTCCTAAAACTATATCTTATCCTATCGGCATTTTCGTTAAACGGGACAAGTCCTTTTCTCAACCAAGTGCTTGAGTCGCTAAACTCGTTGCCTACTACGATTCGGCGCACTTATATAATTTCGGTCTAAATAACTATTCATTTAATTAAATATTGGTGTGAGTAGAGGGGATTGAACCCTCGACCGATGGTTGGAAACCACCTATTTTACCACTAAACTATACTCACATGGCACAAGCGGCGGGAGTTGAACCCACACGGGACACCTTAGAAGGATGTTGCACTATCCATTATGCTACGCTTGCATTTGGTGGGAGAGGGGGGAATTGAACCCGCCATTCTGGGAGTCAAAGTCCCATGCCTTAGCCATTTGGCCACACTCCTATTTGGTAGAACTACAGGGGGTTGAACCCTGACTATCTGCGTGCAACACAGATGTGCTCCCATTAACACTATAATCCCATTTATAACCGAAAGTGTATTCTCAACACTACCATTCCCCTTCAAACAGGGGCGCTCTATTTTCATCCTTATTTCGAAATTCCAGACTTCTGTTAAGCTACTCGGCATGCCTTTTATCGTCTTGCAGGACGGCATATATTGTATTCCTTTATTTGTTTGGTTCTAGGGGCAAGAGTTGAACTTACGAGGGCTGGCTTATGAGACCTGCTTGAATATCCGATTCTCCCTAGGATATGGTTCCTCAGACAGGATTTGAACCTGCATCTCGACGGTTAAAAGCCGCCTGCAAAGCCATTTTGCTACTGAGGAATATAATGGGTTTATCTTGATTACCCATAAGGATTAACTGTCTTGTATCAAGCCTGTGTTCAGTCGTATCCTGTTATTTTTATTGGCGATTGAGAAGGGATTTGAACCCTTAACCAGCGGAGTAACAGTCCGTCGCTCTACCTAATGAGCTTCCCAATCATGGAGCACGTGAACAGAATTGAACTGTCATAGTCTGCTTGGAAGGCAGAGGTTCTACCATTAAACTACACGTGCATATCAAACTCAAATTTAGACACAGTATTCTGGCTATCTAAACTTCAAACTCTTTGTTTTAGGTTATTTTTTTTTTTGGTAGTCCCACACGGACTTGAACCGTGAATTCCTGCTTGTAAAACAGGTGTGTTCCCTTTATACCATAGGACTATGGTGCCGATTACAGGAGTTGAACCCATATCTTATGCTTACAAGGCATTTATGTTAAGCCATTAACACTAAATCGGCATGGCGGACTAAGTAGGACTTGAACCTACGACCTAGCGGTTAACAGCCGCTTGCTCTACCACTGAGCTACTAATCCATTTCATTTGGTGGAGATACGGGGAGTTGAACCCCGATTAAGTGGTTGCAAACCACCCGTAATCCCATTATACTATATCCCCAAATTGGTCCGAGTGGTGGGGTTTGAACCCACGCTCTCCCACTTATAAGGTGGGTGCTTTTCCAAACATAAGCTACACTCGAATGGGTTGACTGACGAGATTTGAACTCGCAAACCGAATTATCGGCACTAGGGCCACAACCTAGCGTGTTTACCATTCCACCACAGACAACATATTCATTTTTTTGGCGGTGATACGGGGAATTGAACCCCGTTCTTCGGTTCGACAAACCGACATTCTAAACCACTCTACTATATCACCATGGTTGGGATGAAGAGACTTGAACTCTCACGATGCCCTGCTCCCAAAGCAGGTGGCTTACCAAATTAGCCCACATCCCAATATACGATTGAACTTTAGTTTCTAGGTATCCAATCGGTAGCTCCCACTACACCTTTGTCTCACTTACCTTTTGGCGGTCCGAACGACTACGTACCTTGAACAGTTTGTCTGTGCACGACTGGGAGTTCATTTCCCATATATCTATATTTATATCTTTATTTTTATACTTTATTATACCATAATCTAACTAAAATTTCAAATCTAATATTCCAAATTTTTATTAACTTGAGGTAAATTATCGCTTTCAATTACTAAAACATTTACGAAACCACTTGCGTTAGTGCAAGCATCTAATCCAATAAAGTTTTTATACTTAAATGTCTCGTTACTTGGTTCTAATCCGAAATCACTTCTTAATCTTCTAGCATGCCAATGTCCAAATACAAATTTCTTTCCTTCAGTTAAATAATTACCAACTGATTTAAACTCATTTACAAATGTTGGTGTATTAGCCCAATGGTCTACTACCCAAATTGGTTTAGCCCAAGTATCATACATATTTTCATACTTTAATCCCGCGTGAGTAAATATGTATTCATCTAATGTAAAACTATCTTCCATTGATTGTAAGAACTTCATTAGATTTGGATAATTTTGTTTAATTTTACTAATATAAAAATCGCCATCATACATCAACATATTTGAATTACAACTTACTTGTGCAAAATTTCCAATAGTTTTATTTAAGCCATTATATGTCGCATTAAATACGCCATCATTTTGTTTGCTTAAGAAATCTTTTAGCATTGCGTCATGGTTGCCATATACAAGATATACCCTTCCAATCAGTTTTTCAGAAGTAAGAAAATTATATATCTGTGCGTTTCTATCTCCTCTGTCAAAGTAATCTCCACAACCAATTATCATGTGATTAGGGTTATCTATATCGAAACCTGCGGCTTCGAGGCTTGAAATTAGTGCTTCATAATGCCCGTGTGAATCACCAAATACAAAATATTTATTCATATTATCCTCTCCTTCTCTTTAATAAAAAAAGTCCACATCTCTGTGGACTAATAGACCTATTATGGTCGTGTTAGTATCTACTCACAGAAATTTGTCTCATATAATCAAGGTGCGCTGAAAAACTAGGGTTTTGCCCAACTGTTCTAATATTATAACTAAATAATCGTATTACTTTTTTCATGCATTTCACCTCTTTTAATAAGATAGTCTTTTCTATCTTTCTATATATAGTATATCATAAACTCACAAAAAAATCAAATCTACACTACAGAAATTCTATCATTAATTCCAGATATTCTTTTTTATCTACTCCAATTAATTCTGAATCAAAGTTTCCTAAGTCAATTTTCTTTTTTAATAATAACCTACTAACTTTAACTTTTGCTAAATTATTATAAAGTTCAATTATTTTGTCTTTCGGTATCATAAAAAACTTTAATAATTGCATATAAATAACATCTTGCTCTCCTATACCTGATGTAGGTAATTCAGGCATAAATAATATCTTTTTAACGATTTCATATTTATTTTGTTGCTCAGAATTTAGTTTAAAACCTTCTTCTATTTTTGTATTTCTATGTAATTTACCATTTTTAATTTTATTAACGTATGGTTGTTTTGCTTGAGTAACAAGAACTACTAATTTCTCAGGTAGTCCAACATCTAATAAATATTTTATAGCACACACAAGTTGTTCTTTATCTTGCATAAATTCTTTTATCCCTAACATACTTCTCTGCTCCAGTAAAATCATTTACTATTCCACTATTCATAAAAGTATATAACATGGGAATTATGTTCCTTGAATAATATACTTGTTCTATTTTGTCATTGTGCAAAACAACAGATTTAATTAAATCTGTCATATTCCTATTCCAATGATAAAAAATTATCTCATCGTTTCTTATGTGTACTTGGTGTGCTAATTCATTTTTGTTGAGATAATCAAAAATCTTTGTAGTTGTTAATGGCATTTATTTCACCTCTTAGTTTTTGTGTAATGTAAAGTTGCCTGTTTGTTTATTTGATGCGATTAGTGTTGCAGGTTCTAAATCTAAATATTCTTCAAATTCTTTTACTGTCATACTAAAAGCGCCTGCCAATCTTGCTCGAGTAACCATTGTTGATACCTCTAGTGTTTCTCTGTGATTACAATAAATACTCAAATTGGATTGAGCAACACCACTAATTTTGCTTAGTTGTGTTTGTGTATAACCTTTTAATTTCATTAGTTCTTTGAATTTAGTTGCCAATTTTAATCATTCCCTTCTAAATATTCATTTAATAATTCTTTATTGTCTAATTGTATTATATGTTCTCTTGGTACTTTTCTTTTCAATTCTTTTCGCTTATTAAAATAAGCATATTTTTTATCTATTTCTACCCAACCTCTTTCCATATACCATAGAGTATTATCTACTCCTTTTGCAGGTATTACTAAAATATATGGAATTTTAAAACCTAACAGTCTATCGTGAATTTCTATTACAACATTATTATATTTCAATATTTTTTTCACTTTACGATAAGACCGTTTTATTTTTGTGAAATCATATTCCACAGGCACTAAATTGCTTGTTATTAAGTTTGGGTCATATGTCCCCGCCATAGCAAGGAATAATGTATATCGTTTATTCATATTTCAACACCTCACAAAAATAGTATATTTTTATCTTTATACTTTATTATATCATAGATTTAAAAAAAAAGCAAATCTTATATTCCAAAAACTCATAAAAAAAAACACCAAGTTTCCAACCTTGATGTCTTCTTTCGCATGCCGTTGCGCCGTTCACTTTATCGCGGGCAGTCCTTTGGAAAGGATTTTATTCGTGTCGTCATTCTCATATAGTTTAATATTACTTTTCCTCGACAGGCAATTAAATAATACGCTGTTTTTAATATAGTTGCTCATAAGGTAACAGCTTCCAGACCTTACGGTAGAGTGTTTAAAGTAAAGTGGTTAATCAATACACGCAACTCTAACTCTCAGCGTTGTTTTCCCTACCTAGTTTGCTCTAGGCCAACACCTCTATGTTGACTCATTTGGATTTTCGCCAAAGCGCTTTTCTTATTTCTTACTCGCTAGTGTTTAATCTTCAAGCGAGGTAGAGTGCTTCCTTAGACACGACTCTTACTCTCAGCGACGGTTTGAATCTAACCTGTTGAACTGTGTTATTTAACATATAATCATGTCAGTATCGTTTATTTTAAGTGTTCTCTACTAATTTTGCGTAACACTATAATTTTTACGTCTTTCGAATGAAAGTATTACTACTTATGACATTTTCTATTGACATAGCCACAACTGCCACATGGATTTTTACTGACGCCACACGCCCAGACCATTATGCTGACCCGCCTTTAAGCCCACCCTTTTCTGTATAAGAGTTTAACGCAAAACATTTTTTATCGCTGGGAGAATGTATAAACCCGTATCTTTATTACTTAAATATCATTTTCATAAGGCGGCGATTACCATGGAGAAACCATATTTGGTGGAGTTACACCACACGCGGGTATGGCTCGCCTTAGTTCCTTTTAACGACCTGTGCCGTATGGCGGATAACACGCCTCTTTTAACGACCTGTGCCGTAGGGTATCTCAACCGAAGATAAAAATATTTATTTCTTATCTTTATAATATAATTATATCATAAACTGATATAAAAATCAAATCTACATTAGTAGTTTTTTATCTCTTGCCTACAAAAGATATTTTACTCTTATCAAAGTGCATTTTCTTCCACATTGATACAGGCTTGTCCCAGCATTTGCCTCTAACTTCTAAAACTCTATTTTTTTGTTCTACTGAAAGAACTGGTAATGCTTTTATTTTACCTTTTGAATTAACTATAGCCATTAATCTTTCCTCCTCAACAATAATTTTATATGTGTCGTTTTTGTATATTTTTCTAAATCAGGAATTTCCTTTGCAAGATATTCATTTATATAATAATTATGTTCTTTGATGGTATAATCATTTTTAAACATATCAAGTATTAAATCCCAATCTGTTGCAAAATAATCTTCTTTTAATTCTTCAAACCAATTAATTTTATATCTAACTTTCATCAAGAAATGAGCAAAAGTTTGATTTGTTTGCTTTAATCCATTAAAAAATTGATTTACATAGTTTTCATGTTCATTTGTTTCATATGAGTTAATTAGTTCAGTATCAGTAAAAAGCATATCTCTAATTAAAATAGATTTTGCTTGTCTACATTGATTAAGTAATTTTATAATCTCATTTTCTTCCATAAAACTAAATATTTCATGTAATACACTTGAAAAAATTACCATAGTATTTTTTGTAAATTCACTCATATTCCTGTTGTAATATATATTGTTAAAAATGTTTTCTTTTTGATTTATTTTACGAACTTCTTCATTTACCTCAATACCAATAAACTTAATATTAGGAAATTGCTCTGCTAATAATCTTGTTAAATCGCCATTAGCACAACCAAAGTCATAAACTATATCATAGCGTTCGTTATCTAACTCTTTGATTATAAAGTCGGCTTTCTCTTTTAAGTTAGCACTCATTAAATTGAAGTATGTTGAATAATCTCTCATTTTTAACTCCTTTTCTATCTCTTATAATATAATTATAACATAATCTAATAAAAAAATCAAATCTAAATCACTATAAAAATGTGGAGAGTATTTCTACTCTCCGTTTGGTTTATGATTTGTTCGACAACGATTCGGATTTAAACATAAAATACTGCTATATCCCCTTTACTATGCCAGCACATCAATAACCCTACCCAACTTTGACCTTTTATACCCGCCTGTCACTCCTCGGCGCTTTATCTTTTTACTTCAAATAAGAAGATAGTTCCAAAATAATCTCCATACCAATACCTACTAAATACTTCTTTTTGTGAAATTGCTTCAACTGGTTGTCTACCCATCTTATGTCTCCAGTGTCCTTTTTTACCACGCCACATAAAATGATAGTCATTTCCAGCAAATCTTAATGCTACATAATCTTTGCCTAAAATCATGTCTTTTTTAGATATACGAGTCCATTCAAAATCTGCTTCTAAATCAGAAACTAATTCTTCATAGCAACTTTGATTAAAACGGTCAAAACAAACCCATTCTTTAGTGTTCAAAGCATATCCAAGGCAGTTACATCTTGGACCCCATTTATTATCTGTTTTATCGACGTGAAAATAATTCATAGTAACTCCTTTTCTTATCTTTATAATATAATTATATCATAACCTATAAAATAAATCAAGTCTATACTCCAAATTTTTAGGAGAGTTAAAGCCTTTATTGAAGCCAAGTCGCCGCTCGGTGTAACTAAACTTTTCTTTTTCTTCTGAAATAACACAACCAGATTTGTAATTTTATTTAGATTATGATATAATAAAGTATAAAAGTAAAAGGAGTGATGAAAAATGAGTGCATATTTAACGTTTAAAACAAAAACAGGTGAAACAATATTTTCTATGTCAAGGAATACAGACACAGTTCAATATATACTTGAAAATTATAGTATTGCCTATAACCAAGATACAGAGTTAGAAGATATAAGTTTAGCAATCGAAGATGTGAGTGAATATATTAGAAAAACTGAAAATAGAATAAATGCTATGCTTATTAAAAGAGACTTTGATGAAATAGATTATGTAGAAACTAAGGAATTTTTAGTAGAACTTTATGAAATACGTGGTCGATTATATCTTATAAATTCTATACTTGGTGATGGCGTATATTTCATCTGCGGATAGTCTAAAAAATGGTTATTTTATTATATCTTAAAATTGACTTTTGTTAAAGTTATGATATAATATAGATATAAAGATAAAATAAAAATAAACTATTTTATCGACAAAGAAAAAGGAGGAACTACAAATGCCAACAGAAGCTAAATTAACTAACTTAACTGAAAAATCATGGGATGCATTAAATGCTATGAGAAACGTTGAGGGTGGAGTTACACTTGCTGAATTAAACGAAGGTTTAGAAGAAGCAGTCGCTAGTGCGAACATGACTCAACTAAAAAGACGTCAATTAATTAGTGCAGAAATGACAGAGTTCGTATGTCCAACATGCAACCACAAATCTAAAAGAAATGTGTATACTCTAACTGAAGCAGGCGCTCTTTATAGTGAAGACGCAGAGTAATTATTAAGATTTTATCAAAAAAAGGACATTGATAATAATGTCCTTTTTTCAACAAAAAAAATTCCAAATTGAAATATTTCTTAAATTTAGATTTGCAATTTTACTTAATCTATGATATAATTATTATATAAGGTGAAAGATATACTTTAAAAGGAGATTGATAAGATGTTTGAAGCATTTATTACAAAAGTGCAAGAACTCAAAGACAAAGACTTAGCCGTCGGAACCAGTCGAGGAGTTTTATCAGTTCAACAAACCGAAAGAAATCAAGAAAAGGCTTTATTAGTTGAAGCCTTATTTGAAGGTTTAAAGGAACTGGGAGAAGAAATGGGTGTTGAAGTCTACATTACAAAGGATGGACCGATTTTAGAAATCCATAATGAAAAAGTTGAAAGACAAGTTATAACTAAAGATGAAGATGATTTATGTAATGGTATGATTTCATTAGAAATTGGATTAAAGATTAAAAATCTTGATTATGATGCGTCAGAGCAACAAAGAGAATATGCTTTTAAGAAAGAGCAAGATGAAGAAAAAGCTCGCTCTAAAGCCGCAGAACGTGATAGAAAAATTAAACGAGATGCAGAAGCTAGAGCAGAGAAGAAAAGAGTTAAAGAGAAGAAAATAGAACGCTATCTTCAAAAAGAACAAGAAGCAGAAGAAAAAGAAGATGATGAAGAATAATGATACCGTTGAATGAGTATGATAAACAATTTATTGAACAGTTAGATTTAGTTCAATATGGTGTAAAAATGTGTGAAGAACAGTATTGGGATATTTATATTGATTGCTTGCATTATGTGACTAAAACATATACAGGCTATCCAAAGAAATATCAACATCAAATCATTGACCAAATGGTTGATAAGATTAGAGTAAAAGTAGCAAGAAGAAATTTGGACTCGCTACGAGGAGAAGAAGATGGAGAATAAAACAGAGTTTAAAGAAACAATTGTTTATAGCAGAAGTGGAATGGGATTGTGTGGCACTACATTTATAGTATTCCTAATACTAAAATTAGTAGGAGTTATTGCTTGGTCTTGGTGGTGGGTAACTGCGCCGCTATGGATACCAGTGGCATTAACATTTCTTAGTGCAATGATTTTCTTTGCGATAGTCCCATTAATAGTATTTATTTTTGGTTTTATTGTAATGTTAATCGCAATGTTAGGAGATTAATATGAGAGAATTATTTGCATTAATATCGCTATTAGCGACAATGTTTTTCAGTTCTGCAACAACTGGAATGTTCATATTTATTTTTGTTAATTTATTCGTATTGGTGTGGGTTTGGTGGTTACCAATAGTTTTAACAATTGCATTTGCAATACTAATGATAATTTTCTTAGTTATTTTTACATTATTACATGAATAATGGAATATAGATTTGAATTTTAGTTTAGTTTATGATATAATTATATTATAAGGTAAGGAAAGTAGGTTTAAATATGAATAAAACTATTTACTACGGGTTATATAGTGATAAAGAATTAGAAGAAATAATTAGACTTGCTAAACAAACCTTAGGTAGAAGAAATATATTAAAACAAATAAAAGAGCAAGTAGAAACAGTAGAGACAGTAGAATTAGAAAATAAAAAAATAAAAGGAGAAGTAAATGAGTAGATTAAAAGCAGGAGATTATGTAAGAATTAAAAGAAATTTAAACGTTTGCAAGTGTTATCGTTACCGTGTGAATTGGGATATGGTAGAATCAAAAGGGAAGTATCTTAAAGTAACAAGAGTTTGTGAAGATGGTATCACATTACAAGGGAGTCGTTGGTATTGGTCAATGGATATGTTCGAAGATATTTTCCAACCAACCTTCGAAGTTGGACAAAAAGTAATTGTAAGTCATAACTTGTATAACCACGACGCAAGAACTGGTTCTTTCGGAGTTAACAATGATATGATGAAATATCGCGACGCCTTCGCAAGAATTACTGGATTAAAATTTAGTGAAGCAAGAGAAACATTTAGATACTCTTTAAATATTGATAATGGACTTTGGGGCTGGGCTGACTTTATGTTAGAACGTATTACTGAAGTATGTGCGCCAGAAAGATTGTATGTCCGTGATGACTGCAGTATGGGTTATGAGTTCCATTTAGAATCTCGTATGATAAGTTGTCGTGAGGCTGTTGTGTTAGTAGACCGCTGCGGCGAAGTAGCAAAAGCAGTAGATTTCAATTGTGGTTTATATACATATAAAACACGTAATGCACAAGTAAGATTACATGAGTTTTATCCAAAGTTTTAGTAAAAATAAAATTAAGTAGGAAATGTTTACGCATTTCCTTTTTTATTGGAATATTAGATTTGATTTTTTATTTAACCTATGGTATAATTATATTATAAGGATAAGAAAAAGGGATTAAAATATGGAATTTAAAGTAGATGAAACAATAGGCAAGTCAGTTACAACGCGTTTTGATAAAACAAATGTTAGAGAATCAGTATTAGTTGAAGGAACTGATTTGCACATAAGATTAAGTTTTTATTGGGATAGCCATGGTAGAATGATTCCATGGAATGGCGGACCGAAAAGTAAGAAAACATTTTCTTGTAGAGGTGCGAGTGCTAAAATCACAAAAGAAGAATTTACTATGATGGATAGGGATTGGGAAATGTGGAATTTAGAAGTTAATGGCAAGAAAATTGCTGGTGAAGTATATGAGTATCGCTTGTCTAATAGTATTCTTACTGTTAAACTTGCAGTTGGGAGTGGGTAATATGAGTAGATTTAAGTGTCCCGTTTGTGGGAGTGAAAATTATGAAGTAATGCAAAACGATACATATCTTGATGGTGGTAAAGTTTGTTATCATCAAGAGTGTCTTTGTTATAATGAAGAATGCGATTCAAGTTTTGAAATAGTGATAGAAGTTCCCTATAAAGAATCTGATGTTGTAATTTTTGAAGTATAAGAGGAGTTTATAATGCCAAAATATAGAATTAGAGAGTTTGTAAGAGAAACCAAAGAAATACTAAGTGAAGAAGTTAGTCACGTAAGTCCAGAAGTTAATAAACTTTTTGATATGGGATTTGAAAAGGTTAAATTATACTGTGAAGGTATAGTTGTTGTAATTACAAAAATATAATAAGACATATATAATATGTCTTTTTAATATATTGGAATATTAGATTTGACTTTTTTACTAATCTGTGATATAATTACTTATAAAGATAAAAAAATATATTTAGAAGTTGGTAATTATGGAAAAATATAAACAAGAACAAGAAGATGAAACTAAATTAGCAGATAATATAATTGAAAGATTAGAAAAAGAACTTGGAAAAAATGAATTAGTTAGAGTAATCCATTCAGGAATGATAGAAGTTGCTATGGAAGAGGCTGATAGTTTTGACAATACTTTTGGTTTAGACCGAGATGAAGAATATTATTGGTCTGATGAAGATTATGCAAATTGGGACGAACACATTCGCGATATAATGTATGATGACAGGTCGAATACTGATGACGGAGCATATGGTGAAATAGTTCGTTATTTAACTGAAGAGGAACTTAAAGTTGATTGGAGTTATCTTGGAAAAGGATTAAGAATATACTGGAGGAGATTTAACTAATGAAAAATAAAGGAGAGAACAATGGGAAAAATGAGTAGAGGCTATAAGAAATTACTTGATGATAGAGCAACTTTTTTTAGAGTGTTAAAAGATTTAAGTAGAAAAGAAAAGGTATCAGTCTTTGATACTTTAAAAACAGCAAATGATTTAGAAGAAAATATTAAGAAATGTGTAAAAGAAGTTAAAAAAGCACTCCCTCTTTTTGAAGTTGGTAGAGATTTTTTTGAATACTATTATAATAATCATAAATATGAAGTTTATTCTGATGGTAGAGTTAAATTATATGATAAAAGATTTTATGTTTTTGCTTCTTGGAGTCTCGAAAAAGAGTTTTCAATTGAGGATATTTATTCTATTGAAAGAGTAGAGGATGTTAATAGACTATTTGACGCGATTAAAAATTATAAAACAAGCTCTTGGGATAGATATGGTGGATATTGTGAATAAACCTTTTAATAAGTTAGTTTGCGTGAATGATGAAATTATAGCAAAATTTAGCGATTTAGAAGATGCAGAGATTTGTCTTTGGGCTTTGCAAGACTTCTATTCTATGAATGATAATGTTGAATTACTAGACCTTAGTGATTTAAGTGAGGAGTGTTAATATGGATAACTGTAAAGGATTTGTAATATACGGAACACGCGATTGTATAGATGATAGAACGTTTCCGTTCTGTATCAATATTATATATGATACTAAAGAACAAGCTGAAAATGCAGTCGAATGTTTAATAAATGAAGATTACGATTTGTATCTTGAAATGGATTTTGAAAAAAGTGAAATCTATACAAATTATGAAGATAGAACCTCTGGAGTTACAAAGATTGAGGATATAAGTTATTTTATTCAAGAGATGTATTAAATGAAGAGAATATTATATCCCTTGCCGATTTTACTTGGTGTGATTATTCACCCAGCATTTGTATGGATATATTTCTTTTGGGCACTTTATGCGGCTATCTGTGAAATTAAAAAGGCTCATAGGGCGAGACCAAAAACAAAACCAATAAAAGTCTATATAGATTATGAAAAATAAGGAGAAAAAAATGAACGAAACTATAAACAAATTAGACAAAAGAGATGTTCTTTGGATTTTTGCTTTAAAAGACGGTAGAACAAAAGAACATTATAAAAAATATTATGGAACATACGAAGGAGAACCAACAGATTCCACGTTATTTAGTATTATCTCACAAGTTATAGATAGAGCTAATGAGTGGGAAATGATTATGCGTCTTTTACGTATGGATAGGACAATGTATAGAATGTTAAGATTTTGGAAAAGACAAAAAGAAGAACCGACTATAACTATGAAGAAAACAGAACCTACGTTCGAAGAATGGATGATTATCGGAATGAATGCTTGGGCTGCACGTGTAACGATTTATATGTTAGATGAATGGTGCTGTGGAAATCATTGGCATAAATGGGTTGATGAAGAAAGAGCAACATACGAAAAAGAGGAGAAAGAAAATGATTAGAGCAAAAGAAGCATTAGAGATAGCGGATTGCTATAATGAATTACATGAACAGATTACAAAGATAGAGAATGGAATTATAAAAGCCGCTGAAAAAGGTGAATATAAAATTATTTATACAACAGGACAGTATCGACAAATGCATCCTTCTTTAAGAGATTTTTTAACTCATAAAGGTTATTATGTAAAGCCAGTTTATAGCGAAGTAGATTTTTGTAGAGTTCAAGGATACAAAATCTCATGGGAATATCGAATATAAAGTATTGCGTAACGATATTCCAAATATATGAATTAGGCTTAAGTCGCCGCACGCGGTGTATCAAGAATTAAATCTTTTCTTTTCTACTGAAATGGAATTTTAGATTTGATTTTTTTAATAGTCTATGTTATAATTATAGTATAAGATATAAGAACATGGAGAAATAAAATGAATAAATTTAATAAAAAAAGAAAAATTAAAGAATTAGAGCAAGACTTAGAAATGTTTAAAAATAGATTATTCTTTACTTGTTATAAAGAAGTAGAAGTAATATCTTTTCTTAAGCGCAGAATTGCTGAAACTAAACAAAAAATTAAAGAATTAAAATCGGAATTACAGAGGGAATACTAATGTTAACACTTAAAATATATACTCCAGAGAATGTTTTATCTTGGACACTTGAAACAGTGTTTTCATTATAACGAAAAGAAAAGGAAGGAAACTATGAAAAATTGTGCAATATGTGGCGCAGAGCCGCAATTAGTAGCAAAAGATATGGGAAGAGGTAATGGACATGGCTATCCAGGCCAGACAAACTATATGTATAAATGTCCTAAATGTGGAATAATACAAGCATCTGCAGATGATATTTATGATAGAGACAAAGAAATTAAAGCACCTAAGCGTGCTATCCAAAATTGGAATAAAGAAGTAGATAAAATACAAGAATTTTTAGATGGTAGAAAATCTATTGAACCAAGAATGAATGATTTTGTAAAAAAATTGATAATAGCCTCAATTAAGGGTGAAAATATTGGTTTAACAGAAGATATTAGAAATGATTTAATTTCAATAGTAATGGGATTATAGGAGATAATTATGAAAATAGAAAAACAAGACAGATATTGGAGGAATGCAATGAAATTTAAAGTAGAATATTCAAAAAGAATTTATTATGAAAAGGATTTTGAAGCAACAGAAGCCGACATTATAAAGAAAATGCATGAAATATATAATCCTTTATATGTTGCTAGTATGATAAAAGATTCTGAAGAAAGAACTTGGAGTTTAGTTGAAGTTCTTATACAAGAAAAATGTATGGCTACTATCTTGTATGAATTAGGTTTTCAAGACAATTATGTAATAGATAGAATATCTGATGATGAAGATGTAGATTATATCAGAGTTAGTTTGGTGGAATAATGAGTAAATATGCATTATTAGAAATAACTATTCTTCTTATAATCTTCACCTTAACATTAGGTATATCGGCTATAATTTCAGGTTTTGCCATATCTGCATTTTTTTATGGTTTGGTATTTGGAGTTAATTTAGTGAATTTATTTATCGTCATAGATAAGTATTATAGAGGGTAGGTCGCCGCATGGAATTACAACAAGCAATTAATCAAATAAACGGAATTATAAACAAAATACGAGAAGTAAACATTGATATAGAAATTAATTTTACCACAGAAATTCAATTACAAATATTGTTAGACAAAGAAGTGATTGCAAGTGGTGGTTATTTAGGTATGTTAAATTATTTAACTGCTTTCTATCAAGGGATTGTTACCTTTGGATTAAAAACTGGATATTTTGTTCGTAGAGAAGAAGATATAAAGGTCGCTTAATAAGCCTAAATCGCCGCACGCGGTGTATCAAAAATATATACTCTGGTTACACCGCTCGCGGCTGAATAGATTAAAATTTATTCCATTAAAAATTTTCTAAATTTGACATTAAATGCACTTTATGGTATAATTATATTATAAAGATAAAAGAGGTGATTTAATGGGTTTTATATACAAAATAACAAATTCAGTAAATGATAAGATTTATATTGGGCTTACAACTCAAGCAATTGGAAATCGTTGGAATAATTATAAATACGGGCATAAATCTGCTAGTATTTCGCATAACTCAGCAATCTTATCTGCAATGGTAAAATATGGCTTTGATAAGTTTAAAATTGAGGAAGTCGAAGGCGACATTCCGAACAGCGAATTAGATGATAAGGAAATATTTTATATTTCTAATTTTGACACTAAGATACCAAAAGGTTATAATATAGCAAATGGTGGTCGAAGTATGGGTGGTTTGAGCAAGAAAAATTCTAAGCCTGTATACCAAATACACGCTTGGACATTTGAAATAATTTCTCAAGAAGATAGTGTAACAGCTATGGGTAAAAAGTTGGATATCGCCCCAACGAGTATTTCAAATATATGTCATAGAAAAGATGGTCATTTTATTGCAAATGGTTTTACTTTCGCTTTCGTTAAAGATTTTAGTAAAGTAAATATAGAAAATCATTTAAGTAGGCGTATGCAAACTCTTGAATTTACTAATGGAGTGGAAGTATATAATATGAATAGTAAACAAATAATAGGAACTTATCTTACAGCCTACAAAGCCGCACAAGAGTTAGAAGTTGATAGTGGTAACTTTTATGGTTTCCTTCGTGGAGAGCGTAAAACCGCAGGTAAGTATAATGGCAATCCTATTGGTATCAGATATACTAATAATCCGAAGCTAAATTCTATTGCCATGCTAAAAAGACTTGATGTAATAGATACAACGAAGGCTTTTAAAAACGTTGAATTAAATGATATTGAAAAAGAGTTACAAATTACTTGGAATTATATAAAATTATGGGAGATTATTGAGGATAAAGAGTGACCTACAAGAAAAATATGAAAAAAATAGTGGCAAATTTGTAAAAGTTTTAAGATTATGTTATAATATTAATAGAAGACTGCTAAGTCTTCGATAACGTCCGTAGGACTATATCTTAATATAATTTGTTTCACCGACCTAAACCTATCATAAAAGGAATTAAGCCGAAATTTATTTATTCTCCTGATATGACGAAGGCCGAAGGCCTGACGTCTTGAATCCCCTCCCTTGGGAGGGGTAGGGGTGGGGTATGTAATCTCATTTCCACTCCCGCTCTATATTAAGTTGAAGTAGCCGCACCGAGGCTCTTAGGTTAGTTGCCCCCAACCCCCCAAGGGGGACAAGGAAAATCGCTCTCCGAGCTCATTCCCTTGGGCGTGTCTAAATCAATCTTCGGGCGCACTTTTTCTGACTATGGATAGCTCTGGCGAAGCATAACCACTTAGATACGAAATAGCAAAAGTAAACGAAGCATTATAAAAATTAACGAAAGGAAATTGAAATAAATGGGAAAAAGTAGAATTGAAAGAAAACGAGCAAAAGCTTATATTCTTATATTAAATGAATTAGAGGAAGCAAAATTAATAGCAATAGAACATTATAAACTTGTGACAATGTTTAAGGGAATAGATTCTCCTGAATGCAAAGAAGCTAAGGAACAAATTGAGCGTATTATTATGGTTCAAGATAATCTAGAAAACGTTGCAACTGATATATTTAACCTTGCGATATGTTTTGTGATTGAAGTATTCGAAGAGAAAGTAAACGAGTTGGAGAAAAATGATGGAAAATAACAGATTACTGAATGATTTAGAGTGGCTTGGTGAAGGAGTAATAAGTTTGTTAAATGTGGATACTGGTAAGGATAGCTGGGAATGGATAAGGAATACAGAGGAATTTAAACGCATTAAGAAAGCACTTGAGAGTAAGTAAACTCAGACTTAAGAGACTAGGTGAGTTGTTATTCAGGAGTAATAGAAACGATTGACCGTATCGCCGCATCAATTACCCTCAGAGAGAGGAAATTGTGAATTGTGGTTGGAGTTCGGGATTGCGATTTTGTTGCTTTAGGGAAGCCAGAATATAGAGAAAAATTAACCTATCATTATAATATCGATGAATTTTTAGTTAGTCATAGCACTATCGATAGTCGATAATAGAGCCACAAAAATATTTTATTTTTTTAGATTTGACTTTTTACTTAATCTATGATATAATTAGTTATAAAGATAAAGAAAGAGAGTAATTACTTGAGTATTTTTCTTTATACAAAGGGAATAATCTGCCTTGTTTAGTCGGCAAAAGAGATTTGACTATTGCTCAATAAGTAGCGACGACTTGTCTCGTAAAGGACACGGAATTTAACCAGCTTTAAACGTACCATAAAAGCGGTAGGAAACCTCTAGCTCTATAAAATGTGAGGTGTAGTAAAGCATGTGCGCGAAAACATCATGCCGTCGAGACTAACCCAAGACTTGTTTACCAACGACGTTTAACTAGGATGAACGAGCTCGAGATACGTATCCAGCGTTGCCAGCGAAAAGTGGCAAAAGAGAAGATAACATGTATGGTGTGGAAACCAAAGTGTTGTCTTCTTTTTTATTGGTTTATCGATAATCGATAATTTGCGTGGCTAAATACGAAAATTTTTTATTTTCGCTTTTAGAGGCATATTTTTGTTTATTTTTATTATTGAATATTAAAAATGAATATTCATTATTGGGAGGGAATGTTATAGAAAAAAGCTATCCAATAAAGGATAGCTTTTAAAGTATAGGGAATTTTTATAGACGCCCAGTCGTCTTATATAAACGATAATGCAGATTCTTATAAATTAAGGGCGGTTTTCTGCGCCGAGGTTGCCGCTCCTCCGATTCAATTCTGAAGGCCGAACTCTTAGGCCTAGGTTTTCTGGTGGAACCCATACACAGTGATTTATTAAGAGTATATAAAACACTAAAAGACTATAGTCCTGCAGGACATGGGGAGCTACCCCGTTGCGGATGGAATCGAACCAACTTCTCCCCTATTGGGGCGCCTTTCCTAAGACCACGCAATAAATTTTGATACACCAGATTTCAAACTGGTCAGGTGACTGTGTTTATAGTGCGTCCTCACACTCGGTAGTTTTATCCAGTCAGCTCCATCTACTGCCACGGTGCCGTTTGGGGAATCAAACCCTGTCTCTTATTTAAAGTTGCTCTATCCAATTGAGCTATGCGACATATAGGAGAGTTTGGTTTGGTATTCTTTCAACCTCATTAAGCTCACAACCTATCGCTATTTTTTTTGATTTTGCTGGGTAGCAAGGCTCCATAAAATTAGTAACACAAGCCCGAACGCGGAAAGTCTTTTCTAGGGCTGTTACTCTCCATTCCCTTTTTTCAAACGCGAGATTTATACAGGCGTTACTCTGACTATGCAGTATTTCTCTGCTCCACTCGGGGCTAGGCTTAGGGGGAACCTAACACTCAGTGCAATAGAGAAAATTATAATTTAGTCTTTAGAACGGCGCGAACTATCCGTATCTTTCCCAATGGTCTATCGCTGATATTTTATTCCTACTCATACGGGTTAATTATTCCTAAGATTATGGAACCTGTTAGTGCTCAGGCGACTAAAATTATTTTTTTCTTTTTCTTATATTATAATTATATCATAGATTACTAATAAAGTCAAATCTATATTCCAGTTATTGGTGGAATTGAGGGGAGTTGAACCCCTGTCCAGCATTGCTCCGTTTGTTGGTTTACAATACTGTCGAACCCTTACAACCCCATGGGTGAGCCTTTCTTTCTTTATACTCTAGAGAAGCTCAAGAAGAGTTACGCCCTTGGCTGGACGACTTTCGCTCGTTTTGGAGACCTAGCAGGGTTTAGCCCTGCGGCGAATTGGTTGCGACCATTCGCATATTGGCCATTTGGTGTTCCCAACGGGGTTTGAACCCGCAAATTCTAGGTTGAAAGCCTAGTGACTTTACCGTTTTGTCTATGGGAGCATGTAACGGGGAGTTCGGCACTCCCCAACTCTATTTATTCAGGTGGGGTATTACTCAGCAACTTCTTCAGTTGCTTCAACTTCAACTACTGTGTACTCGTTAACTTCGTACTCAACAGTCTTAACTTTGGTTACTTTTTCAGCAGTTACTAACCCAGCATTTACCAATGCAGTGAAGTTAGAAGTACCTACTTTAGCACCAGTTGCTTTAACATCTGCGAAAGTTGCTTTTCCGCCTAAGCCCTTTAATGCCTCTAACGCGTTCGCAGTTCCTTCAGTCAATTTACCTTTAGCCATTGTAATTCTCCTTTCGGGTAGGGTTTGCCTACCAAGTGTATATAAAGTATCTCTACTCTATTACATATATAGTATATCATAGATTAGATATAAAGTCAAGTTTATATTTCCATTACTTTATGGTAGTTACCAAGTTAGATAGAACCTTTTCTCACTTTATCTCTTACTCTTTATACTATAAGTATATCACAGACTACATAAAAAGTCAAATCTACAATTCCAAAAACCTTGCGTGTTCTTGCGTGAATATATGTAGACTATGCGGCGGTTCGTACGGTACACCTGATCCATCGAGTATCGATAGTCTCACGTTGTCACGTTTTGGCAACGAGGATAAAACTAAGTAAACATTACCACATTATATTCACGTTTATTTAATAACAATAATCATTAATAATGAACGATTATTGTTCATTTTTGTACTAAAATGATGTAAAATGGCGTAAAATACGCATAAAATGCACTAAAATGGGCTAAAATAGGTGATTTTTATTCATTATTAATCATATAATAATAAAAATGAACATTCATTATTGACTCATAATGTTGCAAAAAAAAACTACTTTGCAGTAGTTTTCCTTTGTGCTTGCGCATTAGTGAATTTCGCTTTGGCATCTTTCTTTCGTTGAGCCGCACGTTCACGTTTGGCTTCTTGTTCCATATTGAAGTCCAATACTGAATAGTAAGCGTCGAACTCTAAACCTTTAATTTTAGGATTCATTTCAAATGATAATGAGTCAACTTGGTCGTTCATTATTTCAATTACAATGCCGTTTTCGTTAATACCCACGAACTCAGATTCACTTAATACCTCTTTGATATCATTCAATATTGCGTTCATGATTGACTGTTTAATAGTGGACAACTGTTTCTGACTGATTACTTTTGCACCTTTACGCTTGGAAACTTGAATTTCACTTACTCTTAATTCATTAAACAACTTTTCTAAATTTTTCATTATTACCCCTTTTTGAGATAAAATATTTTCCTTATCTCTTATATATATTATACCATATTTCGGCAACTTTGTCAAGTGTATTTAGAAATAAAAAATAAAATAATTTTTAGTTCACTCTTGCGTGTTTAATAATGAATAATGAACATAGGCCTGCTGCTTCTTGCGTGTTAATAATGAATAATGAACGGCACGGTGTTCTTGCGTATAATGAATAGTGAATAATGAATGGGGTTTTCTTGGTATGGTAAATAACGGTCGGCGTATATTTATTTTTCTCCTGAACAGTGAACGAAAAGTAAACTCATTCCTTTATTCGTTCATTTTTGGCAGACAACCTAAACATTCAACTAATTGGTTGTCTACGGCAGACAACCATACAATTTATAAAAAAAAGGCTTATGTAAAAAGCCTTTCAAAAACTTGGAATGAAGCAAAATTTGGTAAACCCATTTTTTTAAACTCATTATCTATGAAAGTATATTGTTCTTCATTTGGTTCGTTAATAATGTTCATAGTTGATATTAAATTTTTACCCAACTGAAATGCTTTTTCTTTTAATTCTTCTAAATCTGTTAAAATAGTAAATTGGCCATCTCTAACAATAGCAATTATTTCAATTTCGTCATAATCAAAATCTTTTTCAAAATCATAGGACACAACTGCATAGTCATTATTTTCTTTTTTTAATTTATTAAAACATTCTTCTTTACTAAAACTAATAAAATTAGGACTAAAACCACCGTCCGCAAAATCATCGTAGGTGAAACCGAACGCATAAATCTTTTTCATATTATTTCTCCTTTTTAATTCTATATACATATTATATCATATATATTTTAAATTGTCAATTATTTTAGGTTGTCTACGGCAGACAACCACCTTAAAATAAAAAAGATTTAACCTAATGGTTAAATCTAATATATTCGTCAAACACATTTTTTTCGCTACCGAATTTATCAACTAATTGTTCCCAAATGTCTTTGCGATTTGTATATAGCCAAACTTTTATTTGGTCGTCGTTATCTAGCATACCAACTAAACTGTCAAAGAGACTTTTAGAATAATACTCACTAACTAAAATTTCTTCAGTTTTACCAGATTTTCTAAGTTTTACGTTAGTACTGTCTTTCTCAAAAAGTATCTCTAAAAACATACCTTTAAAACTCCACCAAATACCGTACAAAACAAAATCAGGGACGTCTTTCGGTGTCATATAATCTAAGCCCATTGTTATCTCGTTCATTTCTTCTCTTAATTCTTTACTTAAATTAACTCTAATACCACTCATTTTATCTTCAAATATTAACTTTTCCACACCTATCACCTCATACATATATTATACCATACACAACGCTTTAAGTCAAATAAATGCGGTTGTCTACGGCAGACAACCATTCAACTCACAAAAAAAAGACCCGAAGGTCTTAATTTAACTACGGTAAATCGACTTCAATATCAGGAATTAAAACATTCGGTCTTAAAATAAACCTATAATGATAGGTGTCTACATTGACAGTCTCTAACTGAATAACCATGTATGTGATATTATCACTCAAATATAAATAGTGTTTTACATAGGCGTCTTCGCCCGTTTTACAAGTTACTTCTAATTGATTATCAATGTTGTCTTGCTTGATAGAACAATAGCCTTCAATTGCATACATATACTCGTCTGTAATCCCATTATAGAAAACTACTTTTCTAAGAACTTCAAAATTGTCTGCACCTGTGCTGATATTATCGGCGGCCACACTCGCTTGGTCGCAACCTACAAAACCGAACCCAATAACTAATACTACTAATAATAATAACATTTTTTTCATTTTGATACCCCTTTTCTATACTTATATTATATCATACATAACGTTTTAAGTCAAACAAATGCGGTTGTCTACGGCAGACAACCACTTTAATTTTTAAAAAAGACTAGTTAAAGTCTTTTACAATTCTCTTTACAGTTTCAAATTCAAATGAATTATGATGAAATATATTATTTATATCGGCTTTAAATTTCATATCTTTTATATTTGCTGTCAAGTAAAAAAGGAATTCTTCGTCACTTCTTGTAAACTCAATTTTTTGGATAAATTCTACCCCATGATGAAATTCTAATTTGCCATAATAGTAAACTACAACCCCAAGATCTTCCGTAATTTTTGCAATTATTTTTGAGAATTCATTTTCTATTAAGTCTAATGCTTTTTTTATTTTTTTCATAATAATACCCCTTTTCTATATACTGATTATACCATATCGCCGAACATTTGTCAATTTATTTTCTTCTGAATAGGTTGTCTACGGCAGACAACCACCTCAAAAACAAAAAAAGACCTTTCGGTCTTTTAACAAAAATGCATTCTTAAATCTTTTCCGGCTTTGAATAATTGGTTTTCGATTTCATCAATTAAGTCACTAATACTATTACAAGTTAATTGGTATGTATAAAACTCGCCTTTAATTACTCTACCTTTTACGGCTTTGTAAGTTTCGCCCTCTACGGCGTTTTCAATTTCATCGACTGTATCTTGGTTTCTTGTATTTACCAAAGTCATATCGTTTCTGTAACAACGGCTTGTATCTACTACTTGTTGATGTCTTGTTTCTACAACTCTACAAAGACCGTATCTTTTTAACTTTTCTAATTCAGCGCGATAATGTTCGCCAACCTCTTTAGACCTAAAAATTGATGTCCCTACCTTGCTATAGATAGTTCTAAAATCACGGACAAGCGCCCTCGCGCTGTAAGTGTCTACTACATTTACATTTAACATATTTATTACCCCTTTTCTATACTTATATTATACCATATACAAAGAAACTTGTCAAACTTATGCGGTTGTCTACCGCAGACAACCTAATTAAATTAAAAGCAAAAAACTCTCTATGTGAGAGTAATTTGATTTTTTAAATAACTATTTTTTCTTTTTACATAACCAAATTTATGTTCGGTGCTTTCGTGAATTACTGTTAATACTTGCAATTTATCACTTGGGATATTTTTTGTTTTGTAAACTTGTTCTTTATTGTATCCCTTTGCTATGCAATAGTTTAATATTTCCATTTCTATTTCACAGTCAGCAAGTGAGGTGTGTTCCTCTTTAAAATCAATATTGCTATCTACAAATTGATAAGTTGTTTCGGCTGTTGTTTCAATAAAACCACTTGAATTGATATACTCATTCTCAATAGCGAAATTGATATATTTTTCACTTAAATGTATAAAGTGATTAGAGATAGCCATTATATCGTGCCATTCTATTTTATCAAACGGATTTATAACTTTGAAATCATTACTTGTAAATGCAAACCTTGTTTTATCATAATTACTATTATAAGCATAAACTTTTTTAATATCATGTTTTTTGATGGTGTGTGCGATTATTTGTGTTATATAACCAAACTTTTTAGATATTGCATTTCTACCTTTCATTAGTTTTGTATAAGTTTTCCGTTTCTTTGCGTAATAATCAGTAGTAAATAATCTATGATTATAATATATCTGTTCTACTAAAAATTGATGCTTTTCTACGGCGTGATAAAAACCCTTTTCGCTTTCCTCAGCGATAATAAAACCAATATCATAAACAAATTTCCCGTTGACCTCTGTATCTAAAATTAAGATTTTTTCTTTTTCGCTCATTTTTGTCAAGTCCTTTCTTAACTACCTATATTATATCATAAAACGCTTACATTGTCAAATTATTCGGTTGTCTGTGGCAGACAACCACTCCTTGCGTAAAAAAAATAGGCTAATAGTTATGCATTAGTCTTTATTTAATGAGAAAGTCCACATTTCTCAACCTATTTTGCCTTTACCACAGGACTTTGGCGGTTACTTTCGTTATCGTTACAAGCACCACAAACAAGGTATACGGTTTTTTTGTCGTTAAAATTTCTAATTACGCCATAGCTGTAGGCAATGGATACCTGCAAGTTCCACATTCACACTTGCAATTTTAGTTAGTCGCTGGTTCGCTAACATAAGCACATTTTATAAGGTTCCTACTACAAATTGAGTTTAAACAATGTTTCGTTTTTACGAGTTTCTATCTCAACCTTATACATATATTATACCATATAGAGTTAAGTTTGTCAAATATTTTAGGTTGTCTACGGCAGACAACCTACCTTACACGGGAAAAAAGACCTTGCGGTCTTTTAGCAGTTTTCAATTCTTCTTATTTCTCTTCTTAATGACCATTCGTCGTTTTTAAAGAAAGTAGTTAATTCTTGAACTGAGTTTACGAACCATTTGGTTTCTCTTGCAATAATGTTCGTAACTGCACCTTGTAATTCTTTGATTTCTTTAACAAGAATGCCACGCCAATTCTCTTGAATTGCATATACATTGTATTTACTCATAGCAGGTTTAAAAGATTTTTGGCATCCAATATATTTATCTCTACCGCGCCAATTCATATCGTGATACATTTCAGCGCTAATGATACAGCCATCTGTTATGCGCTTATAACTTGTAACAGTTTCAACGCCTCTATTGATATAAGGGCAAACCTCTTTCCTTACTTCAACAACCTTTAGAACTCCAGAGTTTACAAGTTGCATAAACAAAGTCCCAGAATGAGTAATCGTATTGCCTAACTGTTTAACCCTAAACGGTTGACCTATACGAATGTCTAACTCTTTTAATTTTAATGCTATCTTTTTGACATTCTCAAATCTCTTGATAGCCCTCTTTAAATCATTTCTACCGTAATATTCCATTTCTTAATACCCCTTTTTCTTTACTTAATTATACCATATATTTATTATTAAGTCAAACAAATGCGGTTGTCTGCCGTAGACAACCTTCTCAATTTAAAATAAAAGAGTGTTACCACTCTCTTTTTAATTCCCCGTTGGTATGCATTTTCATTGACCTTTGACAATAATAATTTTCAGTCGCTTTCAAATCAAATCTCTTAATTAAATAACCTCTATAATAATGACCTTGAATTTCGCCCATAATAGTTACCTTTTTATCTATTGGTAGTTGGTCTAAGAATAGTAAGTCTTTGTGGTCGTGGGTAAACTTATTTATATCTGTTAGTGTAGAGAACTTTAAGTCATTGAAATCATTTTGATGTTTATCAATAAAGTTGTCTAGTTTTTCTCTTGTGTCGATACCACCTTTAAACAATAACTTTGATAATGTAAGGTCGGCATTAAAATCTTTTTGCTTTGGTAAGTGTTTTTGGTCATAATAAGATATATTAAAACTACTTACAAATTTATCTAGGTAAGCAACAACTGAAGGTTTACTGTAATTTGTAGTCATTACAATATTTATACCATAATATCTTATCATAGAACATATTGATGCAATAAATGGGTGTAGTGTGGGTTCGCCACCTAATATAGTAATCGTTTTAATATCATTATCTAAACAATATTGGACTGCTTTCGCCGCATTTTCCATTGTAATATATTCTTGTTTTCCTCTGTCCTTATCTACGCAGAAAGCACAATTCCTATCGCACTCGTGAGTTACTATTAAAAATATATAATCGCTTGTAGTTGTATTTGAACAAAACATATTTATCACCTCTTATATAAATATTATACCATATATAATGCCTTAAGTCAAACGAATGCGGTTGTCTGCCGTAGACAACCAACCCAGAAGAAAAAGAAATTACTCGCAATTGAGTAATTCGCTTTTTAGGAGGTTGAATGCTTTATCAAACACTCTAACAATATCTAAATTATCTTTTAAGAAGTTGAAAGCCCATTGATTTGCTTTATATTCTAAATCTAATGCAAAGTATTTATTTGCTTTTGTAGATAATTCCATATTTGAATTATTTATTATATTTGTTAATCTATAATATTCTTGGTATTCTTTTTCTGTTGGGTTGCTTTCCATATGTCCTAACTCGTGCAATATTGTAAAAGTTTCAAATGATATACCATAACTTTCATAATCAAAGCCACTTGCTCTGTAATAGCCTTTATGAAAATCGTCATAGGGATTTTCTTCAGTCATAGGCAATAGACCTATATATATAACATTTTCTTCAGGGTCAAAACTTGAAAAATTGTCAAATGATACAGATATCGCAGGACTTACAGCAGATAAAAAACCACTTACTAACTCGCCCATTTTTACAACTACATCATTAAATTTCATATCTATCACCTCTTATATATATTATACCATAAACTAAGTAGAATGTCAAAAATTGAAGGTTGTCTACTGCAGACAACCTCTAGAAAGTCAAAGAAAAACTAGCCGTTTAACTTGGCTAATTTTTGTTCTTTTATTTTTTTTCTATCTGCTCTATCTTTTTTATCTCTTGCAATTTTTCTTTTCTTTGCAAGTGCTTTTTCTTGTTTTTCTATTTCTTTGTTAGCTTGTTCTTTTGTGTGTAGTCTAATTTCTGTGTCTGTGTCAAAATCTAAATTGCTTACTTTGATATTAAATTCTAAAGCAATTTCGCCTTCAGTTTTTGCATTATCTACTAAATCATTATGCTCTATGGCTAACATTATACCTTTTTCAGCCCTACCAATAATATGGACTAAATCGGTTTCAGCAAAAATTTCTTGCAAGTCTGTTAAAAATGCTTTTTCTATTCTTTGCTTTATAACGCTACGCTGATTTGTGTTTATGATGGGGCTACCACCACGAGCCGAAACAATAATTTTTTCGTTTGTAATTTCATTTAATACTTTGATTAAGTTTTTCATATTCTCACCTCTTATATATATTATACCATAGATACTAAAATAAGTCAAGTCACTTAGGTTGTCTACCGCAGACAACCTAACTACAATAAAAAAAGAGAGATTATCTCTTTTTCAATTTGAGAATGAAATCGTGACAGAATTCAGATTTGTCATATTCTATACTAACTATATCAATTTCCATTTCTTTGTACTCTCTATAAAAATATTCTTTAAACTCTTTTCTAAAAGTAGCAAGACCTAACCACACATAAGTTATTATACTAATTTTAGTTTTTAATTTTTTACTAAAGTTAAAATGTAATATTGCTTCTTCGGTTTTTAAAACCATTTTAGTAAATTCTTTTGACCTTTCGATTAAAGCCTCTTGTTTCATTTCTCTTTCTTCTCTTTTTAGAATATTATAATACTCATTATTAAATAACATATTTATCACCTCTTATATATATTATACCATAGATACTAAAATAAGTCAAGTCATTTAGGTTGTCTACCGCAGACAACCACTTGCGAATAGAAAAAAAAGCGATTTCTCGCTTTAGTTTTTTACTCGGCTGGTGTTTCTTCTTCAGCCACAACAACAGAATAAGATTTTACTGTTCTTGTAGTTGGCACGATAATTTCAACATCAACGCTTGTAACAAGATTTCTGTTTTCAAGTGCTTTTAAGTGTGAGCCATTAGGCTTTACAACGCCCTTGCTTGTGATTTCTTGTAGTGTCAAACCCTTGTCAGCACCTTGCAAAACCACTAAAATTTCTTTCGCTTTATCGCTCAACTCTGTTACTTTTTTTGTTACTTTAGCCATAATATGTTACCCCTTTTTTTGATAAAGTTTAGTAATATCTTTCTTTATCTTATGTATATATTATACCATAGAAAGAAAACAATGTCAAATAAATTAGGTTGTCTACCGCAGACAACCTACTCAAAAGAAAGAAAAAGAGATTATTTTTCAATCTCTATATTTATATCAATATAACCCCACAAAGAAACATATCTTATACCGTCTTTTATTATTACTCCACCATTTAATATTTTTTCCATTTCTTCGTCATTTAATATATCATGTTTTCTTTCCCATGACACAATATAAATAGTTTTCATTGTATCACCCCAAACATTTTTAATCTTGAAATACTTTGTTCTAAAGTTCTTGCTTGATATTCGGCTTTGAGTTTTTTATCTGTTCTTTGTGTTATTTTTATAGCAAGGTAGCCACCAGCGTCAATCCATTTTCTAACATTTAATCGGTAATCGTCAAACAATATTGCTCTCTTTACTTTTACGGCTTTATTCTTTGGCGTTCCTGTCCTTATAATATATATATTCTTTTCTTTTACTTCTGGTAGATATTTCTTAAGCCAAGATTTTTTGTCAGTGTCGGCTTGTCTGTTAGGACTTACACTTAATATATAAACTTTTTTACCCTCTGCGATAAGTTTTTTTACAGCCTTAATATTTTCTTCTATTGGTTGTAGTGTTGCGAAAAAGCCTTTTTCTTTTTTAAAACGTGTTAAAGCGTTTGGCTCATTGTCAAAATCGGCTAAAATACCGTCCATATCAAAATATAATTTCTTTTTCATACATCTCACCTCTTACATATATTATACCATATATATTATTTTAAGTCAAACGAATAAGGTTGTCTACTGCAGACAACCTCTATCATTTTATAAAGGAAGAAAAGGAGTTTTCAAAGTTTCCTTTTCTTCCAAACAAGCCTATCTATTTTAGATTCTATAAGCCTTAACTACATTTCAATTGTTAAATCTAAGTCGTAAAACCCAGTTTCAGCATTGAAGCCACTTGTTTCTTTTGTTACTGATAAAATACAAGAACCATCTTTTAGTATATCATTTTCTACTGTAGTAGCAGTTCCCATATCAATATCATTTACTAATTCAGCGATAACTTCGCCTGTGATACTATCCCTTACTACCTCATCTGTAAAAACTGTTCTGTTTTCAAAATGAATATTTACTTTTAACTCTGTTTTAAATTCCATTTAATTCACCCCTTTTATACTTATATTATATCATAATTTAGATATGATGTCAAATCTTTTCGGTTGTCTACGGCAGACAACCTACCATGAATTATAAAAGAAGAAAAGGATTTTTCAAAGTTTCCTTTTCTTCAACACAGACCTATCTATTTGTTTCTCTTATAAGTCTTAATTTATAAAATAATAACTCTCGGCAATTCAGTTGTTCCAACACTAAAACCAAACTCAAATGCGTGTTGTCTTACTTTTGTGATTTTTCCTTCTCGGTATTTCTGCGAGTTAATTTCATGAAAAACTCTAACTGTTTGACCTACTCTGTAATTGTCAAGCCCATTTTTTGGTATAACTTTTAAGGTATTCCCACCGTTTAAAATCTCACTCATAATATAATGCTTTCTTTGTAATACTAACATAATCTCTCACCTCTTATATATATTATAACATATAAACTCAATAATAGCAAGTTTTTTAGGTTGTCTACCGTAGACAACCTAATACTTACAATAAAGAAGAAAGTAGAGGAGGAGGACTACTTTCTTTTTTCGATTAATTAGTCTTTCATTAATTCGACTAATTCCATTATTTCTTCTAATTCTGGAGACTCGTCAAGAAATCTTTTATAAACTAAATTAGAGATTGCGTTTTCTTTTTCTTCGTCGTTGAGTCTGGTTGTTTCTAAAAGTGCTCTTTCTAATTTATTTTGAAATCTTGCTTGTCCTAAAAATGATAATTCTTTAAATCTTTTAACTGGTGTTACATCAACTTTTCTCTTTTCTAAATCTAACGTCGCTAAAATACAGTTCTCTTTATCGTCAACTAATACTATTATTTTTTTCATTTTATTACCTCTTTCTTATATAGTAATTATACCATATATAAAGAAATAAGTCAAATTAAAAAGGTTGTCTACCGCAGACAACCCCTTGCGCATATTCTCTAAACCCTATCGCCACAATAGGGTTTTTTAGAGAGAGTTTACTTATTCAACGGTTCCACGTGTTAGTGTGGGTTTGCCTAATAAAGTTTTGGTGGAGAGATGAGGTATTGACTACCTTATCTCTATACTTATATTATATCATATACACCGAAATAATGCAAGTTTTTTAGGTTGTCTATGGTAGACAACCCACTTGCGTTAATAAAAAAAGAGCCCTTTTTCAGGCTCTTAACTCTGTTAATGTTTCTACGATGTAGGCTTTAACTTTGTTAAAGTTTACATATTTCCATTTGATATCGTCATAGTATTTGAAATCATTGCGTATTACAAATTTGAAATCGTAGTCGTCTATTACGTTGAAATACTCCTCATTTGCTTGCATTATTAAATAGTTGCGTTGTGTGTTTACTAAATTTAAACATACTAAGTGTGTTTGATATTCAACCTCGTTTTTTTGTTCCTCTGTTAATGGCGTATTTAGTCCTAACATTTTGAAACCCCCTTTTTATCTTTACCCAATTATATCATATTTTGAGAAACTTTACAAGTTTTTTAGGTTGTCTGTCTCAGACAGCCTCTTACCTTAAATAAAAAGGACTTTTCAGCCCTTAAATATAAAGTAATTCACTATTTTTAATTCCATAAATTGCAAGTTGCTCATTTTCTGTTCCGAAGCTAGTTGCTTCTTTTAAATCTTTAATATTAACACTTAAATCAATATAAGCAATTTCATCTTCAATCCAAATTCCAATATAAGAATTTTTATGAAATTTTGAAAGTTGTTGTGTTTTAAAAATTTCGTTACTCAATTTTGTAAAATCACTTGCGTCTACTTGTATTTCATAACCTTTAATACTAACCATATAACCCGTTTTTAATATTGACTTTCTTAATGTTTTTGTTAAAGTTGCACCTTTATTTTTTACTATATCTTTTACACACATTTTTGGAACCCCCTTTTTATCTTTACCCAATTATATCATATTTTGAGAAACTTTACAAGTTTTTTAGGTTGTCTGCCTCAGACAACCAACCTATGTAAGCGCTTACATCACCCTATATGTAAGCGCTTACATCACCCTATATGTAAGCGCTTACATCACCCTATATGTAAGCGCTTACATCACCCTATATGTAAGCGCTTACATCACCCTATATGTAAGCGCTTACATAGACAGACAAAAAAATTTGGTTGTCTACCACCGACACCGACACACACGGCACTGTGGGTATATACCGACACACATGGTACTGTGGATACACACACCCCACATACCGACACACACGGCACTGTGTGCATAATACACTGTCACACGCTACCACCTATTATCTTGGCGTATTTACTCACGTGTGACTGTCACTCATAACACCATAATGGCATCAACTCCTTTCTGTATATGTAGTGTGATTATAATATCACTACACTATAGCTTACCTTATTCCATAACTTATTCTTATTCATATACTTTACTATGGTCTTGCTTGTCCCCATTACTCTAATGATACCGTCATAATCTTGAACTGCATAATATATATCGTTTTTTGTTATCTTATTTATTAAACTATATAATTTTTTCATAATATCTCGCTTTCCCCCGTTAGGGTGTTAGGGCTTTTAGATAAGCCCTAACTTTACACTTAACGAGTGATTAAGTCTTACACCTTCAAATTGCGAGTAGTCCATATTCTCGTATAACTTGCTTTTACTGTCTTTTTTGATAGTTTCATATGCGCTTTTTTTAATTATATATGAACCTTTATTATTTATAAACTTTACAGTTTGGGCTTTAGTGTTTACAGTACACCTTGCATTATCCAAACTCGTTTTTATTTCGTAAGGCATGAAGCCGTTTTCTAAGTCATTTTGGTCAAAAAATGATTTTGAACAATGGTCTTTTCCTGTTGTATAATGTTCTACTAAACACTCTAGCATTGAACCAATATTAAACATTTCGAAATCTCTTATTTCAAAATTTCCACGAACGCCCTCAACATTTTGAGCAATAAAGTTTTCACTTGCATTATTAACCATATCATAAATAGTAAACATTCTTTTAATTGTTGCTCTGTTTGTTTTCGTGCTAGGTAAAAATTGAACTCTCTCAATTTCCTTGATACATAGTGCTTGTATATCTCTTTTTGATAAGTCATAGATTTGTTTGTAATCTTCCATTTTTTGGCTCTCTCTCTTTTTAAAGGGTTGATGTTTTCTAACTCTTTATATGTCAATTATATCACGGATAGACAACCATGTCAAGGGATATAGCATAAATAATTAAATATCTATATGGGGGGGGTGGTCAATCCCAAAAAACCGCCAGAAATAGGGCAGACTGCATGTAGGGGTATAGTAGGAATTTGTGCAATTTTTTTACAACACCCCAACGAAAGCCATGAAGCCGCTCCAAATAAAAAAGAGCCTCAACGGCTCTCAAAATACTATTTTTATTTCTTCTGAAAAGACTAACCAAAACTAATACTAATACAATATAAGTTTAATTAATATCGGTTCAAAATTCTTATTCCATTCTAGTTCAAATTTCATCTTCAATTTGTAACTCTATAACTTTTCATAGAAAGTAATAAACATTTTTATTTTTATGCTTAAACGTTGTTAAAACAAATATAATTTCTTCAGAATCATATGATTCAGAAACTATCCGCATCCCATGAAAAGTTTGTTCGATTATTACATATTTTTCAATGGTCTCCATGCGGCTACTCTCCTTGATTTATATATTCATTAATTACAAATTCTAAATCTGGTTCGATTTCGATAATTCGAGATTTCATGACCTCAGCAAGTTCTCTGATTTCTCATTGTGCGGCTTTAGTGCTTCGTTTTGAGTAGAAGTCTAAAAATGCACGGAAATTACAAGTTACCGTTAAATTAGTTTCTGTTGCATTTGGTAATAGATATCTCGCATCTTCAGGTTTAATACCATTCATTCTAAGTATATCATATGAACGTTGTAAATCGCGCATAGCTTGTTTAAATATGCCATTTGCTGGTTTATCATTTTTTATAGCCTCAGGAGTAAAATATTTGAATCCTTTTGATTTTGATTCACTTCCTAAATCTACATATCTTTGACTTTGGACACTATAACTTCAACCTATTCTATGGCGAGTTAATTGCGCCAATAAAGAACGTGATACCCCTCTTATTCCAAAAGTAAAAGATACATGTTCAAGAACGCTTAAGTGCTTCATAGCGGCTACCTTACATAATAACCTAACCGCATCATTTGGATAACCTTCTGCGACTTTCCATAAGTATTTAAACCATTCCTCATAAGCTAAATATTCTTGGTCATGTTCACTATAACAAGTTCTTATAGCAGTAAAAATTGTTCTTACTGGTTCATCTGTATGCGACATTATTCATGCGCACATCCCTTCTTCAAGGCAGTCTTCTAATTGTTTGTTTTTATCCATTTATGTTCCTCCGGCGTGTTGTGCCGATTAAAGCTGTTAGATAGGAGCCCCTCATCACTATCTGAAAGGAGGTTAAGTCTAGCCAGGGACTCTTATCTAACAGTTTTAATCAAACTGTTATTTACTTGTGTATTTCATTTTACCTAATAAATCTTCTAAATTTATGTTTTGTGTTCTAATGTTAATAGTTGGAATACCAAGGTCCTTAGCAAACAATACAGCTGTCCTAGTTCCACCTACTGGAAAATTAGTCATAATATCTTCATCAGAGCAATATAAAACCAAACAAGATTTTTGACCATTAGCGCCATTCTTACCAATTACTTGATAAATATTTCTTGTATGTAGTTTCCTTGCACCTTGAGTTAATTTATCTGCGGCGGGATGTATTGATTCCATTTTTTTAATTGCTAAAGGAACATCAGGTAGTTTATCTAAAGAAAATATTCTCTCTCCGTCATGATGTAGATTGTTAAATCCATTCCATGGTATAAATATTTCTACTCTATGGTAATGGGTAACTGTATTGTCTGCACCACCTGCGCCTCCGCTCCTTAAAGTGAAGCCTAACTGCTGGAATACGCGACCAAAAAGTATTAAGGTCATTTCTTCTTCAGGAGTTATTTTACGACTACCAATTACTGTAATATATTCCATTATCTTTCTCTCGGTGTTATTTCTAAATATGTTATATTATCGTAGTGCTCTTCTCCAATATAATGTTTAATATGAATTAATAGATTACTTAAATTTATTGCTTCAATATCGCCTTTAACATCACATAATAAATCATCATATGTTGTTTCTATAACATATATAATCTGCACATAATATAATCTTACACTTGCGCTTGCATCTTTGCTCATTTTATTTCTCCTTATCTTACACTAAATCCAAATTCTTTTGCTTTTAAAAATTCTTGCCAATATTTTTCTAATTCGTTTAACTTATTTATGTCATTTACTACTTCAACTATTTCAAAATTGAAACTTCCTATACCTAATTCTGCCATTGCGGGATATAACATATTAGTTGTTCGAGTATCTGCTCCAACAGCTCTTTTTATATGTTGTTTTCATCTATTTGCTATATCTACACTTTGCCCTACATAGCATTTACCGCTTTCTGTATGAGTAATTTTATAAATGCCTGCGATTTTATCTACGCCTACAACTCTTAAAGTTAATTGTTTAACTTTATTTTTATAATATATTTCATATATAGCTTTGTAAAATGGTGTCGGGTTCTTCAATTTACGAACAACTCTATTTAATTCATCGAGTTCTTCGTTCTCATCAGGAGAAAAAGAAATTCTATAATGTGAGTCAGCATTCTTTAGTTCTTCTAATTTTTTATAGACTTCGACTGCTGAGTCATACTTAGTTTTTCATTCAAGTAACCCCTGTTCGATTAATTTAGTTTCTTCTTTAGCCTGTGCGGCTTTATCGTCAAATTCTTCCTTTTGTTCTTGTAATGATGATTGTAGTTCCTCAGCATACATAGATTTTAATTCTTCTTGTTTATTTAAAAATTCTTTTTGTCTTAATTTTTGAGATTCCTCTCAAGTAGTTATTGTTAATTCTAATTCATTATACTTCCGTTCTTTAAGTTTATTAATTTCTTCTAATTCTTCCGCACGCTTATCAGATATTTCTTTTTGGAAAGATAGACGTCTCTCTGAAAGTTCTTTTTCTAAATCTGCTAATCGTTTAGTTTTCTCATGTTCTAATTTTAGACGTTCCTCTTCAGAAACGTCTTTAATTTTTTCAATAACTTGCGGTTCTTTGGTAGCCAACGAAATAATAATAATGAATTGTATAATCATTATTACTCAGTATATTCAGGTCATCTTGCGGCTCCTTGGCTTTAATTAAAGCCTATTCTTCTTCCGATAAGAAAGCTGGTTCTGGTTCTTCAATAATCTCTGCTTCAACTTCTTCAATTTCTTCACTTTCTTTTTTAGCAGCTTCTTCCGCTAGTCTTTTTTCATTTTCTAAAATATTTTTAGATACAGAAAGTTGTTCAGTTAAATTCTGAGCTGATTCCATTATATACACAATTGTATTCTTATCAATAGATACTTGTTCTGGAGTAGTTACAGAAGATTTTTCACTTCCATCTTCATTTGATATTTCAGTTGTCTTACTACCTAGAATTGTTAAGTTATAATCTTCAGTTTCCATATTAATTACAACTTTTATAGATGTGCTTACGCCTTCTTTGTCTGAAGTGACGTTAACTAGGCATAATGGATATCCCCAATTTACCTTAACCTCATAATTTGGTCCGAAGCCTCTCTTTAAATTTTCTTCAATAATTTCATTGTTTTTCTTAACTACGTCTTTTAGCATTTTATTCCTCCTTTTGCTAGGTAAAATCTTTTTCTTACCCTTTATAATATAATTATATCACAGATTGATTAAAAAATCAATTTTTGAAAAATAGATATTTGATGTTCTTAATGGAAGCCTCCGAGATTTGATTTTTTTTGGAAAATGAGTTATAATTAGTTAGATTAAAAAATAGGAGTGTGAAAAATATGGTATTTAAAAAAGATAAATGTCCAAAATGTGGCAATTATAATATCATTTTGCCTTCAAATAACCCAATAGCGCAGTCCGTCTGTCAACATTGTATTACTACTAATTTAGATTATAATAATATAGAAGACGCGGATTTTTTCTGTCGAACTTATAACTATCCGTTTGACCCAGAAAAATGAATATTGCTTTCTAAAATGTATAAAAAAGAAACTTTTCAAGAATATATTTCTTGAGTTGTAGAAGAAGAAAATATACAATATGAATCTGCGGCTAAGGACATTTGAAAAGAAGCTGATAAAGAATGAGCTTTAGCTAGAACACATGAAGAAATAATTGAAAGAATCGCTCCGATTAAGGAAGCTTATCTATTAAGGAATAGGATTAAATGAGCAACAAACTATACATTTGAAGAATTAGTTAATTTAGAGAATTTGTTTGTTAGTACACTAGCAGCCAACAGCATTAGTAACCCAATGCAAATTGATGCTATTAAAAAGGCTTGTAAAATGAGTATTCAACTCGATAGAGCTATAATGGGCGGAGATACAAAACAAATAAATGATTTAAGTAAGGCTTATAAAAACTTTATAAGTACTGCTCAAATTGATAAAATTATCACACAATCCAGCAGCGAAGTTATTGCAACAGTCGCTGATTTAGTTGCCTATCTTGAAGAGAAAAATTTTGAATTTAATTATTATGATGGCGTTGAAAGAGACGTTGTTGATAAATCAATGAAAGATATTAAAGATTATATCAAACGAGTTGTTTTAGACGCAACTGGATTAGAAATAGTTTTTGAAGGAATTAATGAGTCTCTAAAGCACGAAAAAGAACTTCAAGCACAATCAGAGAGCTATAAGAAAGTATCTTTAGAAAATCTATATGATGCCGCTAAAGATAAGCACAATCAAGAGTTTGATGAAGAATTAGAGAACGATAGTATAGAAGATTATATACAGGAAGATGATTATGCGTACTTTGATGACGAGTAGTATAGAGCCTGAGATTAAGGAATATTTTGATTTTCTTAATAAGAATACTCAAAGTTCTCCAAACATCGTGCCTAAGTCTAGAATTGATAAGAATTTAGATAAAATTGGTAATGCAATTAATACTTTTCTTACTTATCCAGATATTCTAGCAGATATAATGACACCTGAAGATTCAAGTTTTTCAATGTTCTTTATGCAAAGAATGGTATTAAGAGAAATGGCAAGAACTAGACAAAGCTTTTTTACATTTACTCGTGGATTTTCAAAATCATTTTTGGCTTTCTATAGTAGATATGTAACGACTATGTTAGTTCCTAGACATAAAGCGTTTGTTACAGCAGGAACAAAAGAACAAGCTGCGCAAATCGCGAAAGAAAAAATTGAAGGGGACTTATGAGTAAGATTCCCGCTATTAATGAATGAAATGCAAAAAGTAAAGAAAGCAGGACAATGAAAAGCCGCTTTCGTTCAAGGTAATGGATACGCAGAATTTAGATTCACACACGGCGGAATATTTGATGTTGTTGGTGGAACAATTCGTGGATTCAGACGTAACTCAGGTATTTTTGAGGAAGTTATTCAGTTGGATGCTACTTATATTAATGAGCAAGTTATTCCACTACTTAATAAACCTAGAGAAGATATTAGAGGCAATGTAAATCTTAAAGAACCGAATAGTAGTAAGATTTTCGTTACAACAGCTGGTTATCAAGGAACTTATGCTTATGACAAATTAATTGAAACACTTTGTTATACAGTTATCGACCCAGACAATTATGGTTTTATGGGCGGTAGTTATCAAATACCAGTAATGCATGGTTTATTAGAAGAAAAAACTATTCAAGAAATAATATCAGCACCAAGTTTTACAAGAGAGTCATTTGAAAGAGAGTATATGAGCATATGGAGTGGGGCTACTAAAGGAGCAGCATTCTCTGCAGCAACTATTACAGCATTACGCAAGATAGTTAGAGCAGAATATAAAGCAAGAGAAGATGACAATGAATCATTTTATGCTGTATCAGCCGATATGGCGAAAGATGGGACTGCAGCTACTGTAGTTGAAATATTCAAAGTTACCCCAAAAGAATATATGTTTAATTATAAATTAGTTAATTTATTTAGAATCGATAGCACAGATTATGAAGTTATATCGAATATATTAAAACGAACAGTTCTAGTATATGAAGCACGACTATTAATCTATGATGCTAATGGTATCGGTGCGGCTATCCGCGACTGATTAAACAAAAGAAGTATTACTCATGATGGCATCCCATTAGACGGATTAGGAATTATTAACCCGCCTACTAATGCAGAAAAAGATGTAATCAAATACCCAAAAGATAAAACAATATGTTATGAAATAAAAGCGACTGGACAGAAAGCTGAACAAATACATAATTTATTCTTTTCAAGAATAAGTAATGGTTCTATTAGATTTCTTATAAAAAGTCAAGAAGCGATTGCTAAATTTGCTGGACTTGAAGGATTTAAAAGAGCAAGCAATCCAACAAGAGAAAGAAAATTAAGACCATATAGATTTATGGATGAAATGGAATTAGAACTTCGTAATATAGAAATTGCTGATATTCAAGATAATATTAACAAAACAATGAAAATTAAGCGCAGAGATTCAAATATCCAAAAGGACTTTTTCTCCGCAGCTGAATACGCTATCTATGGCGTGAACCAATACATAGAGTTAGAATACTATAAAAAACGTAGACGTAGAGGAAAAAATGCTAAGTCATGAGTTTTTGTAGATTAAAGGGGCGATATAATGGATGAAATAAATAAAACATTAACGTCAGAATTAGAAGAAAAACTAAAATTAGAAGAAACAGAAAGAAATTCTAAAATGTCTATCCGTAGAAAAGCTATTAAACAAATGTATAGCGATACTACTGGGGTTAGAACATTCGTTAGAAAATCAACAAGTTCCGCAGCTAGTATTTTTACAAGTTCGAACTTAACAACTATATTAAATAGTGCAGGTTCTAGTAGTTTTAACTGGGACAGAGCAAAACAATTAACAGATTATGCCTATGGAACAAATAGCAATTATGCTACAATAGTTGATTTCTTATCTAATATGTATTTATGAAGATATTTCTATATGCCAGTAAAAGCGAAAAAAGAGGTTAGTGCTGACTATACCGAAATTTATGATTTGATGACTAGCGTTGTCGATGGATTAAACATAGAAGTCATTTTTCCAATAATTCTAACAAATTTATACAAAGATGGAATAGTTTATCTTTATACATCTAAAGATACATCTTCTCAAACTGTTATTACTTTCTTATTAGACCCAGCATATTGCCAACCAATTATGATGAGTCAATACGGAACAGGTATTTATCAGTTCGATGCAACTTATTTTGATAACTTAGGGCTTAATGTTGATACTAGAGATGAAGTTTTAAAACTTTATCCTAAGGAATTAACTCAAGCATATTCAGATTATCAAACAGATAGAAATCAAAGATATCATATAATTGACGGAAGATACGGAACGTTTCTTAGATTAAACGATTTGAATTTCCCAACAAAATTATCAGTAATCAAAAGTATTTTTGATTATGACACATACCGAGCAAATGAAGTAGAAAGAAATAGCGCTCAACTAGATAAAATTATAAGTCATAAGATACCGTCTTATGAGGACCAATTATTATTCGAGGTTGAGGAAGTTCATGATTTACATACTTCAATGAAAGCACAACTTGCTTCTAACAGTAGAACTCGTTTGCTTACAACTTTTGGAGATTTAGAAGTTCATCATTTAGGTGAGAATGATAAGATTCAAAACGAGATTTTAGAAAAAGCACATAATGCTATATATAGCGCAGGCGGATTAAATACAAACATATTTAATGGCGATAGTGATAAATCACTAGCTATGTCTTTAGCAAAAGATGCCGCGACTACATGAAAATTTATTGAACAGTTAGTAAGTTTTTACAACTTAACGCTGAACAATTTATATAATTTCAAAGGTTATCAAGTGGAGCTTACTATGCTACCAATTACACACTATAACAAAGCTGAATCGTTGGAACTTTATAGAAGTAATGCCGAATACGGTGTTGGCATATTGGAGTTTATTGTTGCGTCTGGAACGAAGCAAAAACATATTACTCCAAAAGCAGAACTTGAAACTTATTTGAAACTAGAAGAAATATTACAACCATTACAAAGCTCGCATACACAATCTGGCAAAGATACATCAACCGATTCAGCACCGGGAACAACAGAACCTACAGCAGACAAGCCAAAGGAAGAAACAAAAACGCCAGCAGTGAATGACAAAGCTAAGTAAAAAGAGGGTGACAAAATGGATATTAATTTAAGTATTCCTGTTACTGTCTTCGACTACAAAGAAAGTGAAAATCCTTTATACTCTATTGCTAAATTGAAAATTTTTTATGTTGGAATGACTCCAGATAAGAGATTATTTACAAAAGAGTTTTCAGACAATTTATTAAAGACACTACCTTACGTGCCCGTGGTAGGATTCTATGATAAAGAAAAAGAAGATTTTAAAGGACATCACAGTAATCAGTATATTTATGGTGTTGTTCCAGAAAGCACACAAGTAGATTATGAAAAAGAAGATGGCAAAGAATTTGCAATATGCGATGTAATCTTATATACTGGTAGAAAAGACGAAACGGGAGAAATCGCTCAAAAAATTGTAGGACAACCTCACTCTTTAGAATTAAATCCAGATGATGTTACTTATGAAGTACATAAGAACGCAGAAGGGAAAGTTGAAGCAATTGAATTTAAAACTGGTTCTCTATTAGGACTTAGCGTCTTAGGAGACGACCAACAACCAGCATTTACTGGCTCTGAATTCTTTAAGCTACAAAAAGACCTTACAGATATTATTAAAGGATTTAATACGGAATGAGAAAAATACGACGAGAGCACAAAAAGAGGTAATGAAGAAATGGAATTTGATTTATTCAAAGCAACAAACATCTTCATAGAAAAAACCTATACTGAAAAAATGAAAGACATGGCTAAAAGTTTATCGACTCAATATAACTATTTCTACATTAACGATTTATTCGAGAACTATGTAATAGTTACTATATTTGATGAAGAAACATATGAAGCTAATACTTTTAGAATTTCTTTTACTTCTGAAGAAGATAATACAGTATTTGGTGATAAAATTCAAGTTTATCCAAGATACTTAACAGCAGAAGAAATTTCTCAATGGGAAAAAACTATGAACGATTATGAACAACATGATGATGACTTTGAAGACGAATCTTCTGACCTGGGCGCTAACGAAGAAGAAAATGATTTTGAAGAAGAAGAAAACGAAGAAGAAAAAGAAGAATTTGAAGAAGAAAATCATGAAGAAGAAAATGATGAAGAGGAATCAGAAGGCGAGTTTGAAAATGAAACATCTGTAGAAGACCAACAAGAAGGTGGAACAGATGAACAAGAACTTGAAGAAAAAGACGAGTTCGAAGAAGGACAAGACGATGAAGAAGAACAAGAAGAACAAGAGTTTAGCTCAACCACACTTGATAGTGGTGAAAGAGCAGAACTTGAAGCCCTTAGAAAAGAAAGAAAATTAACGTTAGTTGAATCTTTCAGAGAGGACTTATCAAGCGACTTTATTAAAGAAGTTGTTAATATGGTGGATAATTTTTCTTATGATGAATTAGAAACTACACTATCAAAAGAATTCACTCGAATAAAAAAAGAAGAGAGAGAGTTCGAAAAAAACAAAACAGTAATGAACCCATTACTAATAAACGCGACAAAGATGAAAAGTAGCAGAGAATCTGCTATAAAAGCTTTAGTCGAGCAATACAAATAAAGAGGTGAAATAAATGGCATTTTTAGACAACTTACCAACTTTTCCAGTAGTAGAGGTTAACTCACTAGCTGGATTAAGAATGGGACACGTTCTAGCGCAATACTTAGCTGGCTCTGGTGTTACTTTAAACGAAACTTACACTAATGACTTTTTAGAAAATGGTGCAATTTTAGGTTTAGGTAGCGACTTAGAAATAGCAGACTTTGCGATTGGAACACATACACAACCTTTCCTACACTACACAGAAGAACTTAATACATATATGGATGCATTAAAATACTTCGCAGTAGAAGAAGACGCAGACGACGAAATTTATCCTCGTCTAATCGGATTATATGTAGGAGATACATTTACTACAGACAGATTTACAGGAACACCAGCAACACAAGCTTTTGCGAAAGCAGTATCTGGAAAAATAACTTTACAAACATCAGCAGATAAAGATACAATCTTTGCTTCTGAAGCATCAACTCTACCTACTGGCGATGCAGCAGTTAGATTAACTTACTTGGGACTATATAACTCATTGTTATATGCAGCTCACGCGTAATAGGTGATAATAATGGAAAAAACACAATTAAAAGCTTTATTATTAGCAAACTTTAGACCTGTAGCAGGTATCGACTTCGCAGATACAGAATCAGCTACAAGAAATGCACTAATTGAATTCTACGGATTAAAAGACCTTTCTCCACGTGAAATTCGTATTCACAAAGATGAAATGTTCGCATTAATCGAAGAAGTTCTTGATATTGAATTACCAAGAGCATTACAAGAAAGAGTAGGACAATTCGCAGAAGTTAAAAACTTCGCTCGTGATGACGAAGTTATGTTCAAAATTAACAAAAAAGGTAAAAGACGTGCTTGGTTAACAATCAAGAAAGGTTCACGTGGTGGAATTTACCAAGCAGCTAGATTAGACAACGCTTACATGGCTATGGAAACATGGGTTGAAACTGTTGGAGTATTCGTTACACTAGAAGAAATTATTTTAGGTAAAGAAAGTTTAGTTGACTTAATGAATAACATCCTTGATGGATTCGTTGAAAGAATGTATGTTCAAGTAATTGAAGCATTACAAACAGCAGGAAGTTACTCTCCAGCAGCAAATGCGACTACAGCATCAGGATTCGTTCAAGCTTCAATCGATCCAATCATAAGAATTATTGCAGCTTATGGCTCACCAATGATTTTAGGATTCCGTTCAGTTGTTGATAAAATCAATAACATTATTGCGGCTCCTGCATACTCAACAGCTACAGCTCCAAATTCAGATTTAGATGAAATTAAAGCTCAAGGCTATGTTGGGAAATACAAAGGAACACCAGTAGTAGTTTTACCTAACTACATTACAAACGAAGTTACTAACGCGACTTGGTTATTAGATGAAAGTTTCTTATTTATCTTACCTGGAGACGTTAAACCTATCAAAGTAGCATTAAAAGGAGACTTTTATATTACTGAAGATGTACATCCAACTGGTTCAAAAGAACAAAATGGACACAAACAAGTTGGAGTTAGCTTATTATTAAGCAACAATATCGGATTATACGAAGATACAACAGTATAATAGTACGATTAAGAATATTATTAAAATAATTATAGGCTAGTAGAGCCTACTAGCCTATTCTTAAAAAAAGGAGAAATAAAATGACACAATTTATAAGAAAAGAACAAACACTAAAAGATGGAGAAGCAACAAAAGTATATCCACAAAACTTCACGATGGTAAAAAACTATAGAGGCGGTATTTCAGTCTTTCTAGAACCATTTGATTTATCAGCACCTGGAAGAACTATTAGCATGAGATATGATAAAGAATTCCAAGTAGTGCCTACTAAATGAGCATTAGGAGTATTCACAACAGATGGAGCGCTTAATCAATTAGATAAAGGATATATTGCTTTTAAAGATTTAGATTTGTTAATTGAATTGGCTGAGAGTGAAGGACTATATGTACCTGACTCTATTAAAGACCCTAAGATTACTATAAAAGAAATGAGAAAAGCATTAATTAAAAACGACCTTAGCGTAATTAAAACGTTGATGGGCAATGCTAATGGTAAACTAATTAGAGATTTTGTTGGTGCAGCTAGAGCTGTCCGTGAAAAATTAAATTACGGAACTATAAACTATATCAAAGAAACTTATAGCGCAATCTTAGACGATGTCGACTTAGATGGCTAGTTACTGGGAAGATACCCTATTTCCTCAGTTCCTGCAATCAATAGATAGTTGTACTATATCAGAATATACCGATTACGATATACAAGGAGAACTAGACAAATTGGCTATTAGAGCAATTGCAAAGTTCAAGTTTCCACAGATTTCATTAAGTTATTCGTGGGATGATACTGTTAATACTGATATCACAGATATAGCAAAAGGTTATTATTTTGATGAAACAACTTATCCTATTACTCAAAGAGAATACAATGTAATTGTCTCTCGCATGAAACAACTTTGAATTGAATTTCAAATATCAGCAGAAAGAAATTTTACGAATGCATATTATGATAAAGAAATTAGAATGCACTCGCCTGGGAATACCCTAGATAAGCTAGATAAAATGTATAAAACATTTAAAAAAGAAGCGAAGGATACAGAGTATGATTATTACAGAGTAAATGCAGATGGGACATCTAAATGAGGAGATATTAATGAGTAGTGTCTATGACACTTTTCGAAAAGTACAAGCGATAAAAACTTCATGTTATGATGAAAGGTCAGCCGCTTTCATTACTGAAGGCCGCTTATCACAAGATATTACACATGTAAGATTAGATAAGGATATTAAGGCCGCCGTTGTTATAACAGACAAAGAGGGTCCAGATGAAAGTATAATTTTTACTTTAATCGAAGATAGTCTTTTAAAAGGAGATTATTATATATATGATGAAAATTATTATTTGGTTTATGAAAATAGAAAATTAACAGATTCAACGCTAGTTTGGAAGAAACAAAAATCGCTAGAATGTAATGTTAGAGTGACACTTGGTTCGACTTCTTATTATGCTTATTTTATAAGCGGGATTCGTCAAAAGAGTTTTAATACTTTGGAAAACGATGCGGCATTATTGCCTGATGAGACAGCACTATTAATTATGCCAACTGATTCAAGTTTCGATATTAATACAGAAATTACTGTCGGAACAAAAGGTTGGAAAATAATTGATTATGATAAGATTAGTAACGATGGAATTAATTACTTATATGTAGAAAGAACAACTATTAAAAATGAAGCAATCGAAACATTTACTCCAGAAGATAGCGATATATTACATCCTATGGTAGAATATACATTTGATACTTATGACGCGTACCTTGCTGGTAGCGAAAACATAAATATAATATCAAGAACAGCTACGACTGTAACATTCAAATTACCTTTCGGTTTTGATTCAATAGATATCACGACTCATAATGTTAGTAGTGAAGATGTTGTTACAGCTTACGAGGTGACTACATAATGGGAATTTTTACTAATTTACAAACTTCGTTATTTCAAATAAAGAGCTCTTTAAAGGGTAATTCTGATTTGAGAAAATTATTATATTACGGAACAAGCGATGCATTGGCAAAAGATGATGTAGATTATTCTTTAATAAATGATTATATTTATTTGAATCCAGTTTTTAATATTAACGTTGAACCATTCAACAAATCTAATTTTATTACTATTAATTTGGTAGAATTTAGTGAGAATAAAGAAGAAAGTCTCTTCGAAGGGGCTTTACGAGTTAATATCATGTGTAAAAACACTTTATGAGAATTAGATGATGAAAAAATTAGACCGTTAGAGATAATTGAGAATGTTTATAATCTATTAAATAATAGGAAGTTTGATATAAGTCATAAGCTACATTTTATGAGTTCACAGCTAGTTGTGTTGAACGAGGAAATCTCAGGATATATGGTTATTTTCGGACTAGAAGAAGGAGCTGGATGAGAGTATGAATTTTAAACATAATGCAACAAAATTTTATCTATTAGCGAATAAGCCAGTAATCTTTACAGGAGAAGAAGAAATACAATTTGAATTAAAATTGCCAACTGTAGAATCTTTGTATTCTAATGATGATTTGTCATTTTGTATAAATTTTTTCCAACAAGATTTAGAAGAGATTCAAAAAATGATTAATACACCAATAAAAAGTTATTATAGTTTCGTTCATTTGATTTGTAGTTTAAGAACTACAAACCCGACATTCGAGACTCTATCTAGCAGCATTTTAGAAGGGCTATCCTCAATGATAGATGGCATAATTTTTGATAAAGTACTAAAAATTAAAAATATAATAGTAAATGAAAAATTATTTAATGAGATTATTCGAGTTATTTTACTGAGTATAGACAAAGAAAAAATAATAATAAATGACGATGATGATGAATTTACTAAGAAAGAAAAACAAGCAAAACTACGAGTTGCAAAAATTCGTAGAAATGCACAAAATAAAGAGGGTACGTCTTTTGAAGATTTGTTTGCGGCTATCCTTTATGAATTTCCACAATATAAAATTGAGGATTTAATGCAAATGAATTTATATACCATATACTATTTATTTAAGTATGTGGGGAAAATTGCAAACTATGAAGTAAGTAAAATAGCGGCTGGTAACGGTTTAGCAAAAAAACATAAATACTTTATAGAAAAATAAGAGGTGAAATAAATGGCATTACCAACAAACTTAGCTTTTGTCACAGTTATGGATGTATCAATCTATAATGAAACTGTGTTAGGGAATGACACATGGACTAATCTCCTAGGAACAATCGAATGTTTGACAATCTCAAATATCACTCAAGAAGGGCCTCGTAAAGAAGCTCGTGGCGGTCGTGAAGCAAAACCTTGCATCCGTTACGGCAAAACAATGAGACTAGAAATGGAAGATGTAGTTATGAGAAAATCTTTAATGAACGCCTTCTTTGGGGCAGACATTGATACAGCTGATACTGTTAAATTTACAGACACATTCGCTGGTCAACTTAAGATTGTAGGAACTACTTATGTAGTTGACAATTCGACAGGAGAGAGACAAGAAGCAACAATTACATTTAATAACTTTTTACCAGACTCAGTAATGAATATTACTATGGAATCAGAAGGGGATATCGGAATGATTTCTCTTGCGGGAGAACTATTCGCCGATGATGATGGTAACTACTTCGTTATTACTGGTTAAGAGGTGATAGATAATGGCTTTAGCAGCTAATTTAGCATTTGTCACAGTAATGGATGTAGATATCATTGATACTGCATTTACAGAAGGAAAAAGTTATGATTTAGTTGTAGGTGCGGCTGGAACAGTTGATGTTCCTGTTGAACTTGCAGCGCAGAGCACTGCACTTGAGGCCTTAATGGCAACCAGTTCAGTAGGAGGAGAAACTATAGCTTCAGTTACAACTTCTCTGAATACAATATTATTAACCAGCACTACTAATGGTACAGCAACTATTGATTTAAGCGATGGTTCAGTTACTATGAGCACTGCTTCTGTAGCAGTTCTTGTTATAGACGCACATGATGCTTCAGAACTAATTCCGTCTAGTACGGCTTTAGCTACTTATATCAGAAAAGATGCAACGCTAGAGTGTTTAACAATTTCAAACGTAACTCAAGAAGGCCCTCGTAAAGAAGTAAGAGGAGGAACTGAAGCTAAACCTTGTGTTCGTTATGGGAAAACTATGAGACTTGAAATGGAAGGAGTTGTATTCAATAAAGATGCGCTTTCTATTATAGGGGGAGCTAATGTTTCAACTGATGGAAACACTATATCAGTCGATGATTCGTTTCCAAATGCTTATGCAATCGTAGGTAACACTGCAGTCGTTAATAAGGCAGATGGAGAAGTAGAAAATATTTGGCTAGTATTCCCTGAGTTCTTAACTGATGGTATATTTAATATAAATATGGAATCGGAAGGAGATTTAGGAATTATGTCGCTTGCTGGGGAATTATTCCCTAATGCAGCTGGAGACTTCTTCTATATAACAGAAAAAGTAACATAATATATATACACAACAAAACTAAAGGACCCAATTTATGGGTTCTTTTTTTATGCTTTAGATATTCCATTCTTAGTTGATAAGGAATTGTTTTTTTAGGTATTCTGTGTTATAATATTTATAGAAGGGTAAGAATAGACTTCTAAAAGAGGTGTTAATATGACAGGTAAGAGTTTAATAGAAGTAGGCAGTAAAGCGAATATTATTATTAGCTTTGTTGTAGAGACTATAATAAATGGAAAAACGTATGCGGCTGATGAACCGTATATTTACATAAAAGACGCTTTAACACTATTAAAATATAAAGAATTTAATAAACAAGGTTCTGCAGTTAAAAACGTAGTTAGTTATAACTTAAAAGGACTAGAAAGTTTAATAATTGGACAAGTATCATTAACTAAAAAAATAGTTAGCTTATTAATTGCCTATACAGGTGATACAGTTAGTGAAGGTAAAAAAGAATTTTCAGTTTTAACGGCAAGTGGAAACGTTATATATATGAATAAAGAAGTTTATGATGATACTTCAGCTATTATATACGATTCTAGTTTTACTAAGATTACTGATGTAACCTATACAGCCGCGTCAAATTCTTTTACAAGTCCCAATATCACAGACGGATTAGACTACACTATTTCTTTTTCTTCTGAAATAGTTGGCACAAAGTATAGTTTAGACCAATCTAATGTACCGTATATGTCAATCCAAATTCAAGGAGTTGGTAATATAGATAAACAAACAAAAAATATTATTATTAAACTTGGAAAAGTTGCTTTAAAATCAATGGTTGAATTTAATTTCATACCTAAAGATTTAATCAAAATTCCTATTGAATTCATTATAATTGATGACGTAAATAACTATATTATATTCGAGGATTAATTATGGAATGGAGACCAATATTTTTAAAAGATGATAGTCTTTTTAATACTTATACTCATACTCATAAAGAAACTTTTGTTAGAACATATGAAAATAAACTCGCTTTTGATAAATATGAAACTTGATTAAGTAAGATTAATTTAAGAGTTCAAAAACAAGTAAGAGAACAAATAATTCTTATAAAAAGTAAAGAAAAAGAATTTATTGAAGCCTATAAGCAAACTCCAGGGAAAGAAGAATCTACTAAAGAAAATCTTATTGAAAGTTTAGATGCAGAATTTGGAGAAGGGACTAGTAAGGTTAATGTTGCAGTTGGTGATTGAAAAAAACTAAAAGCTAAAATAAAAAAAGACCCAAAAGCTACAAAGAAAACAAGTAAGAACACTAAAGGCACTAAGGAAGATATAGATAAAGCTGAAAAAGAAGCTGTTGAATATTTTAATACACAAATGCAAGAAATTGGAAGTGCATATGTAGAATATGTATTATCGTATGGAGACCTTATTAAAAAAGGTGCTACATCTGATGATGCTAAAGCAGGGGTTTATGGAGAATCTGTTCAAAATTTATTAAAGTTTGCTACGGGTTATAATACTAGTCCAATGGATAGAGATGCGTTAAATAAATTATTTAAAATGGCTGTAAAACATACTATAGACGTAGGTTGGACAATAGAGCCATTAACTAAATTAGCAATTAGTAGAACCTTAAATACATTGCTTGTTGGTGAAGAATTGAAAGACGCAGGCACTGTAATTGATTTACAGATTATATTAAATGGGAAAAAACAACCATTTGGTATTAACGTTAAGTCACAAGCAGAAAAATACTCTATAAAGAGAGCCAATTTTGAGTCTAATGAGAGTATTAATTTTACAAAATATAGAAAGGAATTAAATTATATTAGAAGAAACTTAGGTGCTTTACAATTATATAGTTTAGACTATGGAGAGGATATGGCAGCTGAAAATAAATTTAAAGTTATTTATAGGAAGTTCTTTAAGATAGAGCGAGAATTAGCTTTTTATAATAATTTGATATCTGCTTTAGATGGTATCAGAAATGGTAAAGAATATTATTCAGTATTAATTTCATTCCAAGGCGGATTCCTATGGACATCAGATGTCTTAGAAATGATAGTAAAAGATTTAAAAAATAAAGTTAGTAAAAAAGACGGTACTGTTATTAGTTACCGAGTTAATAAATGGGATACTAAAGCAAATAAATCACAGTTAAAAACACTATGAAAAAACAAAAGAAAAAAACTTAAAGGTTTAAGTAGTAGCGATGATATATATAAAGAACTTGCGGGCATTGGTCCACAAATTAAACATAATACAATGATATCACAAGTGTGATATACAATAAATCTGGCTAATGCCAAAGGGAGAAAATAAATGAATAAAATAGAAATATTAAGTGTTTTAGACGAAGCATATTACTCAACATTCTTAGACTCGATAGAGTTAATTAAATCTTGGGAAAAAGAATACAGATTGAGTGATTATTATAAAACAACAAGGATTCCATTAATGGAATTATATAAAAATTACTTTAATTATCAAAAAGCAAATAATTCACTTATGGAACAAATGAATGAGTGGTTAGAAACTCTAGATGAAGAAAGAATTTCAAACAAAATAGTAGAGATTATTACTAAGCTAACAAATTCTGAAACGATACAAACTTTATTAAAGAATTTTAGTTTAGAAGAATTAGAAAAACAGAGGGACGAATTGGGAGAAACAATAAAAACTCTCAAATAAGAGGTGTTATAAATGGGAGACCAAATAGTTCAAGAAGTTAAACTTAAATATGTTGTAGACGGTGTAAAAGATATTAAAGACCTTCTAAAAACCTCTAAAAAGTTTTTAAATAGCAAAGATGCTAAAGCAAAAATAAAATTGATAGAAAATGAAATGAAAGGGTTAATAGCGACTATCAATAAAGGTGGTATGAGTAGTGAATTAATGGCTCAAATGGAAGCTAAATACAAAAAGCTTTTAAATACTACTGATGGTTTGCGTAAACACATGATGAGTGCCGTTAGTAAAGAATTGCAAGCAGATATGGCGAAGGCTGAAGGTGTTATTAAAAAAGTAGTAGGTGAGTTAAAAGCAGCTAAAATGAACTCTAGTAAAACTGCTTTCGGATTAAAAACAGATAAGAAAGGTAAAACAGTAACAAGTGATAGTGCCAAAGCTAAGTTTTTTGATAAAGAGTCTCCTGGTTTATTGGGTGCATCTGGAGAAAAAGCTAAGTCCTATGCAACAGCTGTTGCTATGAAAGAAAAAATTGAGACTATTCAGAAAAATTTAACAATTGAAACTTTAAAAACTCTTGAAGCTCAAAGGAAAGGAGAGGAAGTTACTAAGAAAGCTAAAGCACTTGCTGAGCAGGAATTAGCATTAGCACTTTCAGAAAACAATATAAAAATGACAACTGTGGCTTTTGAAAAAGAAAGTCAAGCTTCGGCCGCATTTTTTGCAAAAGAAGATAAGGATATTATAGATAGAAAAAATGCTTATAAAGAAAAAGGGAAACAAATATCAGCAGCTCAGGGTATAGTAGACCAAGCAAATCTCGAACGAGACAAAGTTGCCCTTGCCATAAAGAAAGAAAAAGAAGCACAAGGTGGGATTAAGGGCAACGAAGGAATTGAAATTCAAAAAAATATACAAGCGATATCTAAATTAACAGCTGAATACAATCACCAACAATCTATAAAAAATAAAAAAACAAGAGAGAATACAGAATTAACTAATAAAAATACTACTGCAACGACTTCTAATAGTACGTCAATTGGTAAGGCTGCTAAAAACATATTAAATTATGGTTTAGCAATACAATTATTACGTAGAGTTTATCGAGAAACAATTAAAACTATTAAGGAATTAGATAGTGCCTTAACAGAAATGGCTATTGTTACACAACTGAATAGAAAAGAAACTTGAGGGCTAATTGAAACATTCCAAGGATTAGCTGTAGAAACTGGATTCGCTACAACTGAGATCGCTAAACTTTCTACGGTTTATTTCCGTCAAGGTAAGTCTTTAACAGATGTTATTAACCTAACAAGAGTTGCGGCAAAGGCGGCTCGTGTAGCTGGAATTTCAGCGCAGGAATCAGCTGACTACTTAACATCTGCAATTAATGGATTTGGATTAGCGGCTGAAAAAGCATTGTCTGTCTCAGATAAGTTCGCGGCTTTAGCTGCAACATCAGCATCAAGTTATGAAGAACTTGCAGTTGGTCTTAGTAAATATGCAGCACAAGCAAATATCGCTGGATTGTCTATGGACTTTGCACTTGGTATGCTTGCGAAAGGTGTCGAAACAACTCGTGAAGCACCAGAATCAATTGGTACTGCGATGAAAACAGTTTTAGCGCGTATGCGTGAAATTAGTGATTATGGAAAAACACTGGAAGATGGAATGGATGTCAGTCGTGTTGAGGGAGCATTAAAGTCTATTGGTGTTTCTTTAATGGATGCGAATGGACAATTTAGAGAAATGGAAACAGTTTTAAGAGAAGTTGGTGGAACGTGGGATACGTTAAACACAAACCAAAAGGCTGCAACAGCTGTTGCGCTTGCTGGTACACGTCAACAATCTCGTTTACTTGCTGTATTCCAAAATTTCGATAGAACATTAGAATTAGTTGAAGAGTCAGAAGCGTCAGCTGGCGCTACTAGCGCTCAACATCTTGAATACATGGAAAGTATGCAAGCTGCATTAACTAATTTACAAAATGCTTATCAAAAGTTTATTACCACTATTACTAGTAGCGATTTAATGATAGGGATCATAAAGACAATCACAGGATTATTAAATGGATTAAATAAGGTCGTTGGTATTTTTGGGCAACAAAGCCAAGTAATGATGACTTTAATTATTGGTCTAATAGCGGCAAGCAAGTTGAAAGCTTTTTGAACAAAAGTAAATATTATGTTAAAGGCAAAAGAAAATGCAGGCGAGGCTACTTCAGTCGCCTTGAGTATAAAGAGTATATACTTTGCCCAAGCTCAACTTGTAACCGATAAAAAACAAGCGTTGCAAACTATAAAAAATATAGGACTTCAGAGAATAAAAAGTGTACTTAATAAGAAAGCGATAGCATTGAAAATAAAAGCTATAGCGGTTCAATTAGCTTGAAACCTTATGGTATTAGCGGGCATAGCGATTATAGCTGCAATAGTAGTTGGAGTCATTGCGTTAATAAAGGTTATTGGGAAAGCGACTATATCTTATGATAAGCTTTCTCAACAAATGGCTGCAGCGAACTATGAATTAAACAAAACAAATAAATCATTACAAAAACTAATTGATAAATATGATGAATTGAGTTCGAAATCAATAAAAACAGATGAAGATTTAGAGGCTCTTGAAGTATTAAGAGATGAAATAGAAACCCTAGAAAATGGAAAATATTTTATTACTCTAAACGGCGAAGTTGATTGGGATGCAACAATGAAAGCTTTGAACAAAGCTATGAGGGACAATCAACAAGAAATGATTGAGAATATGGCAGAAGTTTTTAGAAGAGCATGAAATAAAGCAATGAAAGAAAAATTAAGTCAAGAAGAATTTGCTAAGGCTGCTACATCATATATTTCATTACAATATGAATGGGATACTGGCGAAGATATGTCTACAGACCAAAAAAATGCATTAACTAAATATATAGAAAGTTCTGGACTATTAGATACAGATAGTAGGATGACTAAAAGTGATTTAGAGGCATGATATACTGATTCTAATATAGAGGCGGTTATAAGTAAATTTATAGGGAACTTCGATGATTTAGAAGACAAAATGGCTGAAGCGGAATCATTGTCTGATAAATATAAAATCTTTTCTAATTTAAAAGAAAATTTACAATTGGACTCTGCAGCTTTTAACGCTTTAATTACACAATTTAAAGACTTAGAATATATTTATGAGAACTTTAAAACAAAAACTAAAGATGATAATTTTTGAGATTTCTTGAATGAGTTTGGATTTAGCGTTGAAACTTTTGATGCATTTGAAACATTATTAAGTGAGTATGAACTTGATGCAACTACTGTTTTTAAAGGTTTAGTCAAGAGAACTTCTGAAATAATGGATGATGGGGTTGGGCCTACGATGGCTTATACTCAAGCTTTAGTAGAATTGGGACTAGCAACAGATGATGAAGTTTTAAGAGCGAAATTATTTAATATGGCTATGGGAGAAAGTACAAAAACTACAGCTCAATCTTTAGATAAGATTGAAAATTCAATTACAGCCATCGCAGAAGCACAAGAAAAGTATAGAAATGGCGAAATGTCTAACGAAGATTTCTATGATTTCGTAGACGACCATCCAGATTTATTCAAAAATGAAGATTTTGTTGAAGCCTTTAAAGAGGGAACTGATTTAGGTTTGTATCTTGTGGAAAATTTACAAGAAATTAAAAAACAATATGAATCTGATTTATTAGTATTAAGAGCTAGTTTAGCTGTTGTCAATGAAGAGGAAAAAGCTGGGATTCAATTAGAAATAACAAGATTGGAAATGCTTTTAGCATATAATGGTTCTTTAAAAGGGTTAACAAAAACTCAAGTTAAATATAACGAAATATATAAACAATATACTAAGTTACAAGATATGGGTATAGAAAATAGTGAAATCTCTAAAAAACAGATGAATTTATTAATTATTACAACAGGACAAACTATAAAACAAACTGAAGAAAATCTTAACGATTTAAAGACAGAATATAATAAGGCAATAGAAGATAGTGGATATAAAATGTCTGATATATTTGAAATAATAAATGGAGTAGTAACTATTAAAAATATTGACCTTTATCAAACACTTATGGGTAATTACGAAGATTACTTAGACAAGTATCAAACTAAGAGTCAAGAGTATGTAGATACCATAATAGATGGTTTCATTACAGTTAAAGATGCTGCAGTAGAAAATAATGAAGAAATGCTAGATGAAAAAATTAAAACTTATGAAGATTACTTTGATGCTCTTGACAGACTAGAAGAAAAAAGAGATACAGAACAAACAAGAGAAGATATAGTTAAACAACTTCAAAGACTTGAAGGAGCTACTGATGAAGCCTCTCGTCAAAAAGCAAAAGATTTAAGAAAAGACTTAATTAATCTTGATGAAGATGCTGCAGACACTCTAAGAGAACAATCTAGAGATGATTTACTTGATAGACTTGAGTTTGAAAAAACAGAGTATGAAGCAATTTGAGAAAACATAGCGACTACGATGGTAACAGCTATGGAAGATGGAGGGGTATCAGCAGCTAAAGCTTATTTAGATAGCCTATATGCAGCTGGAGGAATAACATTAGACGAGTACAACGCTGGTTTAACTGCACTTGGAGAGGATATAATTGAGCCTATAATAGCAGTCAATCCGTTAATGGAAGGTGGACGGGTTAATAGAGACCCCGGAGCAGGAACTGCATTTACTGAACAAACTAATTACGATTCATTTGGTATCTTGCCAGAAGTATATAATCCTACAACTCCGATTACAACTACTCAAACTCTACCTAACGTAGATAACCCAAACAGAGTAGATATCGAACCTTTAATAACTGAAATGGGAGGGACCTATAGTGATTTTACTAGTAGTGGTTTGAGCGTAGAGGATTATCTTGATACTCTTGGAAATACAGTTTTAGAAAATGCTACAATTGCATTTAAAGAGAGTCAATGAGAAGAATATTTCAATAATATTACACAAGCATTAAAACAATATAGCTCTTATAATGAATTAACTAGTGATGGTAAAGACTGGATTAGAAATAATAACAATTTTGACCCAAGTGTTAGTGCTGAAGATACAGCGAGTGCTCTTTGGAATGGCGTTGGTAGATATCAAAATGGAAAAAAACTTTACAAAAAAGGTGGATTAGTTGATTACACTGGACCGGCAATGGTCCACGGAACTTCTTCAAATCCTGAAGCTTTTCTTAGTGCAGGTCAAACTGAGTTATTTGCAAACTTACGAGATATACTTTCAAAAGTTGCAATAGACGGAAAAGGTGGTTCATCAGTGGTAGTAGAAAATATAACTATTCAAACAAATAAATTAAACAATAATCAAGATTTCAAAACAGCAGGAGTTACTCTTGCAGAAGCATTTAACACAGCGATATCACGTCGTGGGTTAAATATGAATACTAAACGATAGAGGTGATGTAAATGGCAGACAATTATTTAAGTTTTAATTATAAGAAAAGTGACTATACGGGAACATCACCTTTTGACGGCTATAGATTAAATGCCGATTTCGGAGGTTTCGTAGTGAATGAGGGACTTGATTTAACATTTTTCAATCCTTCTTTCTCACACGATTTTACAACGCCCCAGTTTGGTAATCAAAGTTATTTTATAGGAACGACAAGAGAAGCTAGAGAGTTTAGTTTTCCAATTGCTTTCGAAGACATAACCTTAACTGAATATAGAGATGTATTAAGATGGTTAGATGGGAATGGTGAAGGAGTATTATCTTTCGATTACAATGCTAATTATGGGTATGATGTAAAAGTTAATTCTATTACGGAAGCAAAATATGTAGTAAACTGAAATGGCGGTAGTCCGTTATATAATGTTGACATGACGGTTAATTTTATTACTAAGAATGACTGAGCAGCTAGATGAATTGGGACTTTAGATACTCCCGATATATTACATTGAGATGCTACTGGTGACTACATTAATAATTCAGAAGGTAATAATTTTATAGTCCCAATTGATACATATTTTTATGTTTATAACTATAATAATACAACAAATTATTTCAAAGTGTCATGAAGTTTAAATAATTATGATACTGCTGAAGTCTTAATAGACAGTAACATTGTATTAGCTACGGTTGCAGAACTTGATGTATATGATGGCTACGAACTCCAAGAAGGTGATTTAATTTTATTAACTGGACAAACGACTGCTTACGAAAACGGATTATATTTTCTTGGACAGGGTCCCGGGCTTGTAAGAACAAGTACTTATGATGATTGAGCTGATTTATATCAATTAGGAGTATATATTAGTAACGGGACTACATACGGTGGAACTTATTATAGATTTAGTATAGGTTCCACTGGTATTATTGATACGGACCCTATAACATCTGCAGTTTGAGCCAACTATACTATTACAGATTTTAGAATTTTTTGGGCATCGGGTAGCTATGATGTCTATACTACACAGATACTTAATGCAACAATTTATACAGAGTATGGTATAGGTTTAGACGAAAATAATGAATTTATTGAAGTAAGTAGTGTTTGATTAAAAGGGATCGAGTACTCAGAAAATATATATATAAAGGCAGTCTATACTAATTATGATATTATGAATGGAGATTATGTTACTGTAACTCCAATTTCAAGAGAAATAATTTAACTTAGGGACTTTTCCCTTTGTTATCTGATGCGGCGCCTCGGCTCCAATGGGAACCAAATCGCCGCATCCGATAGCAAGCAAGCCGAGGTGAACACATGAAAGGATTTAAACTTTATCTTTACGACAATAGCAACAATGCAATACTATTTTCTCAATATGAGCCCGATAGTATTAATACAAATATAACTTTTAATGAAAATTTAGAAGAAAATGAAAATGACCAATTCAATTTAACATTTTCTTTTACTTCTGATATAGCTTCCTCAAGCAGATTTTCCTCAACATTTAAGATAAGTGATTACCTTAGAATTGGTAGAAAGTTAAGACTTGAATGCGAGAATCATGAAGGAGATAATTATATAGATTTTATTATACAATCAATTACTCCTCAAGAGTCTAATTCAAATATAATTTATAATATAACATCAATAGATTATTTTAGTTATATTCTTACAAGAAATAATATTGGTTTAACTTTCGATAGTATTGAGAACGAAGAGTGGAATGATTTACTCGATGCGGAAACTGTAACAAATAATATAGTTGATTTAGGTAATTTTTTATTAGAAAGAGGAGGATTAAGAAATAGTACTAATGGTTGAGAAGTATTTTCTACTTATACCGATTTATTTAATATTAGTTTGTCTGATTCAAATACATATAATGCGTTAATTGAATTAGCAAATTTAACAGATACTCAAATGAAAATAAATTATTATTCAACTACTTTATCAGTAACTTATTATCCTAGGGATGATGATAGCTTTTATAAAAATTATCAATTATCACCGAATATAAATATACAAGACCTTTCATTAGATTACAATGGAGAACAATTATATTCATTATTATTTGTGACTGGAGGCGAAGATGACTATGGATTGAATGTTGGTTTGACCCCGACTTTACCACAAGAATTTCTTAATATAGACTGAGAATCAGCTCCACCTACCGGAATTCGCGATGTAACTTATGCTGACTGAGCGAATAAAGACACACCAAATGAAGGGTATTATTCAAGTGTATGAGACGACCTAGGTATAGAAGGTGACTATACTGATTTAATCGCTATTATTGATAGGATTCCCTATTTAGATAATTTTATTATAAATTTAGATTATTTTTTAGAAAATAGTTTAATAACAGAGGCTGATAACAATGATTTGTTTGATAAAATTTTTAATGAGTTAAGAAAAATTAATATCAGATATCAAGATGTAATTAGAAAAAAATATACCATGTCGTCAGATATTTATAATATTGAGTCTCAGATTTTAACTGAATGTCAAATTTTGGTGAAAGCTAAAACAGGAGAAGAAATAATAAATTCAAAACAAAAAATAGATGATTTGTTTATGATAGGCGTTGAAGTAGATTTTACTGATGCATATGGATTAAGAGCTGATATTTCATACACTACTAAATGGGTATATACAATTACGCCCGATACATTTGATATTAACAATTTTTATTTCCCAACTGAATATAGTTTTGATTTAGATATTAATTTAACAAAACATGATAGATACACAAGTATAACTAGTTCAAGCGGTCTTATATCAAAAACAATAGAAATATCAGGCACTCCAGATACTAGATACCAATTTACAATACAATTGGGGATTGCGACTAGCCCTGTGACTCCTGATGCTATAATTACTAATAGTGGTATAACATCACAAAATAAATCTTTAAAAAATATAGATGCTTGAGTTCGAATACCATGAATAGAGACTGCCGTACAAATTCTTGGTTCAACACTTCCGAGTTTTGGTAGTTATACTGTTGGAGACGGTATTTATATGGTTGACCAAGGTAGATATTATGTTTATCAAATAGTTTGAGGCCCTTATACGAGCTCTGGTAGTGAATTAACTATTGGTACTACTATAGCCGCAGCTTGGACTAAACTTTCTATTAATTATACTACTGCTGACCAAGATTACTATGATTATTTTGATTTAGTGACTAGTTATAATGGATTCACTGAAGTAGCTGCGAAATTAGCAGTACACAGAGATTATTTAGTAGAATTAATAGATGAAAGAGACATAATAGAAGAAGCACGAAATAGCGCTCTAGCGGAAAGAGATACAGAAGAAGCCGCTCATGGTGTCACTACTGAATTATATATTTTGTTAGATGCGGAATATACGAATAAAAAAACAGATTATGATGATAAAACATTACAATGTGGAACATGGACTCATGATGAGTCTACAGACCTTGACCCCTTTATACATAATACAGATGAAACATCAAAAATGGGAATTTATAATTGATTATGGTTATTGTTTAGCGAATATGAAGATGGATATGTTGACCCTACGCCATCTGGTGGCATTCCTTTAATAACTCAATACGCAACTATAAAAGCAGAAAAAAATCTATTATGGTATCAAATTAAGAGAGACTATGGACAATTCTTACTTGAGGGTTATTATAAAAATGATATTGAAGTAGACCAAGCAAGTTTATATAATCAAGCAATTTTATACCATGCAAAATATATTAATCCTCAAGATACATATAGTATAACTTATTTAGATATTAGTGATATTATCGGGGTTGAAATTGATAAAATAGAAGTTGGAGATTTTATTTCAGTTAAAGATTATGAATTAGATTTAATCCCCGCTTTTCTAAATGAATTAAAAGTAACAGCAATTTCTAGAAGCTTGCGAGATAGTTCAAATATATCTCTCACAGTAGATAGAATTAAAAATACAATAGCAATGTTAGAGAAATTACTTATCGGCATTGTTTAATACGGAGGTATTAGAATGAAAATGACAAAATGGCAAAAGTTCAAAAAGAGATTATTAATTATATTCAAGGAAATTCCGAATACAATTACTAATGTTCTCGTTCCATTCGTTTCTGTGTTGGGGCTTATCTTAGGTTTAATACCTGGTATGCCAACGACTGTAATTAGTTTTCTTAAAATGTTAGAAGATTGGTTATATAATGCGGCTGGTACAGCTAAGCACATTGAAGAAATTACTGGAAAACACGTAGTAAAGTAGGGGAGTAATCCCCCCGCTTGATTGGGAACATTGCGGCTATAATGGCCGAAATGTTTCGATTCAAACGGTAACATAATTTGTAATTTTTTCAATTTTATGTTATAATGAATTAAAGAGGTGAGAATATGGCAAAAAATTTAATAAAACGAATAGCGCAAAGTTCTGTTTACTATTTCTCAGTAACAGACGGAACACCGTTCTATCCATATTCTGCTGGACAGAAATTCTTTACAGACGAAGGTATGTATTACGAAGATGTAGGGGGGTATAGATGTGCTGTTATCGTTAGCAAGTTGATTACAACTACTGACACATTGGCAACAAATACTTCATTCGCAAATAACTTTGTTATATTAAACACTAGTGGTACTTATAGTATTTATTATTATAATGCTTCTGGAGTTCCAAATTTAATTTCAGGTGGTGGAAGCTCATTACCCGATGGGACAGATGGACAGATATTAGTGAATAGTGCAACAACATGGATAACAAGCGACGTACTAGATGTAGGTGGCTGATAATGAGGTGAATTAAATGGCAAGTATAAAAGTAAAAAGAAAAACTGGAAATCCTACCATAGGAACAGATGTATTATACGAAGGAGAACTTGGGATATCTGGTTCTTTTTTAGGATGAGGACCAAACTCTGGCGGAGTAGCTTCGGTAGTTGCTAAATTCGCTGCAGCACAAAATGATATAAATAATTTTAGTCAAGCTAATACATTTCAATATTTAACAAATGATATAACTCAGAGTGTTATTTTTGCTAATGCGGCTGGTACTACAAAATATTATGCAATGGGTGGCTATTTAAGAACTGCTTTAACACCATCAACAGATTATGATTTAACAAATAAAGCTTACGTAGATAGCGTAGCTGCAGCAACAGATGCTGTAGTATTAAAAGGTTCAATGACTTTCACAGGAGTTATTACTTCACTTGTAGACCCTACTTTAGATGGGAAAATTATATCAAATAGCGGTGACCTTACAGGGTATTCAGCAGGTTGAGCTTTTAAAGTAAGTTCAGCAGGTACTAATACGGGATTAGGTGTATTACAAGTCGGAGACTTAGTAATGGCAATGGTTGATTACAATAGCGCTTTTAATATCGCAGATTTTGAAACATTCCAAACTAACACTGAGTTCACTACAATTGGTAGTAGCCTCGCAACTTTAACCAATCCAAGTGCTCTTGGTTATCTTAGAACAAATGTTGATAACAGCGTTACACATAGAACCTATGCGAATGTAAAAATAGATTTAGGTTTAGGAACGATGGCCGACGAATCATCAACTACTTGAGCTGGTAATACGTCTATAGTAAGTGTTGGAACACTTACAGCCGGTACTTGAACTGCAAGTACAATAGCAGCAGGTTATGGTGGTACAGGACAAGGTTCTTATGTTGTTGGTGACTTGTTATACGCAAGTACAGCAACTACTTTATCCAGACGTACAGCAGTGGCGTCAGGAAGTTATTTAGCTTCTGCAGGAACTACTACAGCGCCTGTATGAACAACATTTCCGGATATACCCCAAGGTACAGTAACCGGAGTAACTGCAACAAGTCCAGTCGTGTCAAGTGGGACTACAGCACCAGTTATTAGTTTATCAGATAGTTACGGAGATACAAAGAATCCTTATGCGGCTAAAACAGCAAGACACGCACTTATGGCAGGAACATCCGCAAGTATACCAGATTTTAGAGCAATAACAGAAGACGATATTTCAGATTTACAAACCTACTTAACTGCAGCTTCAACATTAGATGCAACAAAATTAAGTGGTTTAATCTCAGCAGCAGCAGTAACACAAACAGAATGAGATACAGCATATACACATTCACAAAATACAACTACAGCAGTCCATGGTGCGACTACAGTAGGTTATAATTTACTTAAATTAACTAATGTTTCTGTGGAAAGTTTCATTGGTATTAATGATAACAATACTATAACAACATATACAAAAGCATTGTTTAGAGCAGCAATCGGAGCAGGAACTAGTTCAACAACAGGTACAGTAACTCAAGTAGCATTCGGAGATGGTATGGACTTCACTACATTCACAACTAGTGGAACAATTACTATGGGTACACCAAGCACGGTAACAGGTTCTACAACAAATGCAGTTGCTACAGGAACGCACAGCCATGCATTAACATTGGCAAGCGCTGATATTACTGGTGCGTTAGGTTTCACACCATATAATGCAACTAACCCAAGTGGGTATACAGCAAACGCTATAACAATGAATAATATCCTTAATGCATCACCAACATTCTATGCACCAGGCATAGGAGGAACAAGTGGTAAATATTTAGCAGGAGCTGGACTCATTGCAGAGCCAGTATGGACAACATTCCCAACAATACCAACAGTATTCACATTAGGAAATGATATCTTAGATGGTTCAATAACTGCTGGTTCATATAAAAGATTCGTAGCAGCAGTTTCTGGCAATTTAAGCTCAGATGCTACACCAGCTGCAGGAACGAGTCAATTAACATGGTCAGGTTCATTCACAGCAAACATTATAGAAGGAACTATTGATGGCGGAACTTGGTCATAAGGGGGAAATAATATGGCAACAATAAAAATACAAAGAAAAACAGATAGTAATACAGCAGGCTCACTATTACATGGTGAGCTTGGAGTTACTCAAGATTTACTATGATACGGTGATGATAATAATGCGGCCGTTCGAGTAGCAAAGTATACTGAATTACCAATTGTTAATAATGCTACTTTAACTATGAATGTATCGGGGTTGGGACTTTCTGGTTCAGACACATTTACAGCAAATCAAAGTAGTGCAACAACATTCACGGTTACATCTAATGCGGTTGTAGCTGGTACTGCAAGTACTATACCCTATAGAGATGCAAGTGGTGGAATAACAGCTGGAGTGAATGGGTTTATAACAGGCGCAGTACAAATGAAATATAATACAACAACATTAAGTTTAGATTTTATATTTAGTTAAAAATGGTGGGAATCTAACTCCCCCATTAACTAAAGCGGCGATGCGCATAATATTTATCGTATCGCCGCCTTCGTTAATGAAAGGCAGAAGAAAAAAATAGAAGTATTTTCTTTACTTCTGAAGGAAGGTGAAAAAATGAGTTTAATAGCACATTGGCCATTAGATGGAAATACAAACGATATAAGTGGCAATAATAACCATGCAACAAATCATAGTTGTACTTCAGGTGAAACTGGAAAAATAGGTACATCTTATTTAATAAATAATTTATATAGTTATGTGCATAGTAACGCGGCTTTATATATAAGCACACCAATTACTACGACAGTGGATAAATCCTACACCCTTATGGGTTGAGCATCACAAGCAACAAGTGGTCAGATTATAGGTCTCAATCCTCCCGTTTATACTGGTATAAGTATATATATAAACGGTACTACTGCAATAGCTTCAGTAAATAATAACCCTACTGTTTCAGCTCAATCAACAGGGTTAGTGAATCAGTGGAATCATATAACTGGAGTTTTTGATAGAATAAATGGATTCGTAAAAATTTATGTAAATGGAATATTTAAAACCAGCACCATTTGAGATAAAACAGGCGGGACTGGAGGATTGAATATAGGTACAGATGATTCATCTGCACCTGAATGAAACTATCAGGGAAAATTAAATGATGTGAGAGTTTATGATGAAGTTCTTTCAGATAAACAGATATATTTGATTGCGCAAGCAAAAGTTTTACATTATAATTTTAATAATCCTGAAGAACAAGCTACAACAAATTATTATGGAGATATGGCTAGCGCTTCTAATCTTAGAACACCGAGAGAAGATTGGACGGGTTTTTTACCATATGAATTAATAGGTAAAGATACCAGAGCATATAAATTTACAACTGGTGCTTTAAGTTCTACTTGAAGTGGTAATTCTTATGGGTACATGGGAATGTCTTTTACTGGAGCAGCTTCTGGAGAGTACGGAACTTACTCTGCATGGTTATTAGTTTCAGAAGATTGTGATATAGATGCTTCTAGAGTAACAATAGAAGGAGAAACAGGAAGTGAGGCTGATGCTAATTTTACCTATTTATATGATATGACTAAAAAAGGAACTTGACAAAAAGTTTCTAGAAAGGCTATATCTGATGGTAATATGACTGGATATTTTTATCCTTATAAAAATGGAGTAATTGATGGTAGTTTTGCTGGGTATTTTGTTTGAGCAGGAGCACAATGAGAAATAGGAGAATATGCTTCTTCTTATACAGAAACAACTAGAAATATAGGAATACAAGATATCAGTCCTTATGGAAATAATGGAACAGTTGCAGTAAGTACAAGCCCTGTGACAATATCAGATTCAAAAACAGGAAGTAATACTTTGTATTTTAATGGTATCGGAGGAAGTTCATCAGGCAGTAAAGTTATTTCACTTGGAGCTTCTGTATTACCAAGAATAGGAGTTAATTTACCTTTTACAATATCTTTTTGGATTAGAACAAATTCTGCAGCAACTGGCGCCATTTTTAGAAAAGGTGGTCAAATAGAACTTTATACTAATGGTACTTCAATTTATTATAGGTTATGGAATCCAACTCAATCTCAATCATCTACATCAGGTCTTACAATAGGTGTATGAAATCATGTAGTTGCTACTCATGATGGGATATCATCAGCTAAATTATATATAGATAATATTTTAAAATTAAACTTTTCTTATAGTGGTACTCCAAGTGGATATACTGAAGATTTAGGTATTGGCGCTTACGCTAATACTACTTGAGGAATAGATGCAGATTTAGATGACGTAAGGATATATTCTACAGCATTATCTTCGACTGATATATCAAATTTATATAAAAGTAAAGCAAGTTTAGATAATCAAGGGAATTTTTTTATAAATGAAATTTATGAGTATGAAAATAAAGCTCAGTTATTAGATGATGCAATAAATAATCAAGTTTTTGAAGATGGATTATCTTCTTACACACAATCAAATTGCTTAGTCACATTAACTACCGATGGTTATAGAATTTATAGACCAGCAAATCTTATTTATCCAACACCAGCAGGAAGGACTATGTGAGGTGGAATGAGATTATATTTAGATGATTATGCTTTAATACTTGAACATGATTATGTAATGACTTTTAAAATAAAGGGGCAAACATCAAATAACGCATCTTCTTATTTTGCATATAGGGTTGGTTGGAGTACAATGGGAATAGGATTAGCTACTCGTACAGCTAGTAT